>Ga0315912_10000137_pt1 | contig 171475 bp, 159 predicted proteins | sample VfabasoilMG_FD_204469 | JGI IMG/M metagenome (GOLD analysis project Ga0315912, IMG submission 204469) | Garden soil microbial communities collected in Santa Monica, California, United States - V. faba soil | ecosystem: Environmental > Terrestrial > Soil > Garden | place: USA: California...
GAAGGCGCGGATCGGCGCCAGGAAGGCCCTCTGCAGAGCGTCTTTCAGGTGCTCGGCGGCTGATGTCGTGGTCGAGGCGGTTGCCATGATTGCGTCCCGGAAGGGAGCGAGTGATCGCACCTCTCGCCGGGCGCCGCAACCGAGGACCCGGTAGCACCCGGGCTATGGCAGGCCCGCCTGAGGCACCTCGCCGCGCGGTTGCCGGCGGCTCTCGGGCACCGGACCGGCGGCAAACGGGCTATGGTCCTGCCGCCGAAATGGAAATGCCTGGAAGATCACGTGCGACGACCTTGGCTCATCGTTGGGTTCAGCTTCCTGGCCTCTGCCGGCGCGGGTGCCGCAGGCGATGCGACGCCGCCCTCGCGCGATGCCGTATGGCGCGCGATCTTCGCGCGGCCTCTCGAAGCGTCTGCGCCGTCCGACCCGGCAGCGCCCGAGAGGATCGCGCTCGGGCACGACCTCTTTCGCGACACCCGCCTCTCCGGCGATGGCGTGCGCTCCTGCGCTACTTGCCACGATCCTGCGAAGGGCTACACCAACGGCAAGCCGAAGGGAGAGGGGCTCGGCGGCATCACGCTCGCCCGCAACGTCCCCGCGATCTACAACCTCGCCTGGGGCAAACAGTTCTTCTGGGATGGCCGTGCCCCGTCCCTCGAAGCCCAAGCCCGCTTCCCGCTGCTCGCGCCCGACGAGCTCGCAAGCGATTTCGCGCTCATGATCGCGCGGCTCGCGAGTGACCCGCTGATGCGTGAGCGGTTCCTGCGCGCCTTTCCCGGCGAGGGCGAGATCAGTGAGCGCACGATCCTCGCTTCAATTGCCGCCTACGAGCGCACCCTCGTTTCGCCGCCGACGCGCTTCGACCGCTGGGTGGCCGGCGACGACCAGGCGCTGACCGAGGAGGAGAGCGCAGGCTTCGACCTCTTCGTCGGCAAGGCCGGATGCGTTGCTTGCCATGGCGGCTGGCGGTTCACCGACGACGCCTTCCACGATATCGGCCTCAAGGGGACCGATCCTGGTCGCGGCGCGGTCGAAGGCGGCGTACCCGGGCTCGCGCAATTCAAGACGCCGAGCCTGCGCGAGCTGGCCTACACCGCCCCCTACATGCATGACGGCTCGCTGCCGACCTTGCGCGCCGTCGTCGACCATTATGCCGGCGGTCTGGTGCCCCGTCCGTCGCTCGATCCCAACGTCGTCCGTGATCTGACGCTCACGGAAAGCGAGAAAACAGCGTTGATTTCCTTCTTGCGCACGCTTTCCACCGATGCCGGTCCGCCACACCGCGACTGAGACAACACGCCTCATGCCCAGAAATCAGGCTGATCGGGAAGTGCGCACGATCCAGGCAAAAGGCCACGATTTGCCCCGGTTTCTCGGCGGTTGCGCCAATCAATGCCGTACAAAAATCATGAGACGTGAACGGGCCATATGAATTTTAGAGCAAACCATGCCTAGCATTCTTCCTTGTACCTGCCCTGATTCGCCGCTTACCTTTTGCTCAACAAGAAAAGCAACAAGGGACGACGCGCCCCGAAGGGTTAGGGCCCGCCACCAGAGCGGGCAGCTACCAACTTGGGGTGCCACATGATCGAGCTTTTCGTCTCTGTCTGCCTCATCTCCGAACCCACGCGCTGCAAGGACGTGAGCTTGGTCTACACGGCCGAGAACCTGACGCCGATGCAGTGCCTGATGGGCGCGCCGGCCGAGATCGCCAAATGGAGCGAGTCCCACCCGAACTGGGTCGCCAAGCGCTGGACCTGCCGTCCGGCCGGACAGGTTGCCAAGATCTGATCCCGTTCCCCAGGCCCGCGATTCGGAGGCTCGATTGACATCGAGTTTCCGCAACGCGAGCCGCTTCGGTGCTGCGATTTTGCAGCAACGCCGTCGACCGCAATTACAGAACCGCAATTACAGACATGACGCGTGCGCGCGCATTGAATTCATAGCCCCATCGCATCGGAGTTCGGTGTCTTATCACCTGAGAAAGAATTGTGGGACATGATGGTTACGTACCAGTAGTTCCGCAATTCTGGAACCAAACGCCCCTGACCGGGATTGTGATTCCAATCGCAGGAGCAGTGCAATGATCGAGCTTGTTGTTTCCGTCTGCCTGATCGACGACCCCTCGCGATGCAAGGAGATCAGCCTCACCTACACGGCTGAGAGCCTGACGCCGATGCAGTGCCTGATGATGAGCCCCACCGAGATCGCGAAATGGAGCGAGGGCCATCCGAAATGGGTCGCCAAGCGCTGGAGCTGCAGGCCGGCTGGAACGCTCGCAAACCTCTGATCTTTCGAACTAGCACTATGACGCGCCGGGTATTTTCCCGGTCGCCGATAAGCTAAGCAGAATTTGCAGTTCCGCGGGGCGTTGACTCGGAGCCTGCCATCCCCTCCCTAGTGGCCGAAAATTGCCACAGAGGAGGCCCCGATGCCCGACAGCGCCGCTCAGCAGCCGAAATTTGCTACCCTCGCCGTCCATGCCGGGGCCGCACCCGACGCCTCGACCGGCGCCCGCGTGACTCCGATCTACCAGACCACCTCCTACGTCTTCAACGATGCCGACCACGCCGCGGCCCTCTTCGGCCTCGAGGCCTTCGGCAACATCTACACGCGCATCGGCAATCCGACGCAGGCCGTGCTCGAGAGCCGCGTCGCCGCGCTCGAGGGCGGAACGGCCGCGCTCGCCGTCGCCTCGGGGCACGCGGCCCAATACCTCGTCTTCCACACGCTGCTCGAGCCGGGCGACGAGTTCGTCGCCGGCCGCCAGCTCTACGGCGGCTCTGTCAACCAGTTCAATCACTCCTTCAAGAAGTCGAACTGGAACGTCGTCTGGGCAGACGCGACCGACCCGGCCTCCTTTGAGAAGGCGGTCACGGAGAAGACGCGCGCCATCTTCGTCGAGAGCATCGCCAACCCCGGCGGTCTCGTCATCGATCTGCCAGCCATTGCCGCCATTGCCAGGAAGGCCGGCGTTCCCCTCATCGTCGACAACACGCTGGCCACGCCCTACCTCTGCCGGCCGAAGGAGCACGGCGCCGACATCGTCGTCCATTCGCTGACCAAGTTCATGGGCGGCCACGGCAACTCGATCGGCGGCATCATTGTCGACTGCGGCACCTATGATTGGCTGGGCGCGAGGCACCGCTACAAGACGCTGGTCGACCCCAACCCGTCCTACGGCGGCATGAAGCTCGCCGAGACCTTCGGCAACTTCGCCTTCGCCATCGCCTGCCGCGCCATGGGCCTGCGCGACATCGGCGCCGCGATCGCCCCCTTCAATGCGTTTCTGCTTCTCACCGGCATCGAGACGCTGCCGCTCAGAATGCAGCGCCATTGCGAGAATACGGTGGAGGTCGCGAGCTGGCTCGAGAAGCATCCCAAGGTGGCGTGGGTCAACTATGCGGGCCTTCCCTCGAGCGCCAACCACGCGCTGGCGAAGAAGCTTTGCCCCAAGGGGGCTGGCGCCGTCTTCACCTTCGGCCTGAAGGGTGGCTACGAGGCAGGCGTCAAACTCGTCTCGTCCCTGAAGCTCTTCTCGCACTTAGCCAACATCGGCGACGTGCGTAGCCTCGTCATTCACCCGGCCTCGACAACGCACCGCCAGCTGACCGACGAGCAGAGGAAAGCCGCCGGCGCCGGCCCCGACGTCGTCCGCCTCTCGGTCGGCATCGAGGACAAGGCCGACATCATCGCCGACCTCGAGCAGGGCCTCGCGCAGGTGGGATAGCGGAATCGGAATGCGTTACGGGGCAGATGCGGCGTCGGCTTTCGGACAGGCAGCCGACGACGTTGAGACAGGCGTCGTTGGACGGGAATTGACCCCTAGCAGACCACCCCGCTCAGTACCTATGCTCGGCTCAGACGCTCGCCATATTGCAGTATAGGGCGCGCCTATAACACTACGGGCGCGCTCTCAGGAAACACCTTTGAGTTACGGTTTCACACGATTACCAACGATAGCTGCCACCAAGGTGCCGAATAAGGTGACCACACAGGTACCCAGAATCCAGTATAGTCGTTCAACTTCGCTGCGCATTAAACCTATGGTCATTCGCGTTTCCTGAGCAATGCTATTTAGTTCCATTCGAATTGCATCATCCTGCAAACGGAGTCGCGCCATCTCTGGTGGGTCAATGTTATTGCGCGACGCAAGCTCTTGGACTATGCGGCCCTCCAAATCGATAATACGCTTATTGATCACTTCTATTGATTTTTCAGTAGAAGAAACTTTTTTATATAATTTCTGCGAACTGGTTTCGACGCCATTCGCAGTTGTTGTGAAAAAATTCTTTAGCGATTCGCCGACATAATCTCTTGTGCCGACGCGGATTGTTGGTCGCTCAATGTGACCGGCTGAAGAAAAAACACTCGCAAGCATTGAACTCGTCGATCGAGATGCGCGAACTCTATTAAGCGCAGCCACATATGCCGAATTCGCATCTGAGTGGTCTGCGCTTAGTTCCGCATAGACATCATTGACTTCGGCTATCTCGGATAATCTGCTCATCCGGTCTTGCGTTGCGTAACCGATCATCAATATTGCCGCAATTCCAATCACTATGATTGCCGAGACGGCAGCCCAAATCTTTACACCAAACTGTCGCGCTCTAATCAACAACAAGACAGCGAACACGAACACTGCGGGGACCAACAGGACGATTGCGAATAGGTACACCAGCATCATGGCTTGTCCCTCGCTGAGCACTCTATACCGCTGACGGGAGCACATTGGCGTGCTATGGTCCAGTAGGCCCATGGCGTCAGCGCCTCTGGTGGTTGTCAAGGTCGAGAGTTCGCGGTCGCCTAAAGGGGGCCCTCAGGAGTTTCAGAGTCCGTTTCTGGCCCGTTGCCGGCCTAGTCTCATTCGCGAAAAGTTGGCAGCAATCAGGGTGAGAGCTGACGCGTTGCGGACATATACGAAACGGGAGAATCTGACCCTAAGCGGATTTCACAATCGAGCTGTGAACGACCGCTTCGAGCCCGCTTGAAAGCGGCGATGGCACCACGTATCAACGGCGACATGGCTAGATGCACAGCACCATCACGAGGCCATCGCACAGCGAGCGCTGCAGCAAACTGCCCCGCATGTGGTGGCCGCAATCGCGGCTATGGTGGCTACAGCAGCTACGGGTCGTACTCGTCCCCGTCCTACCCCTCGTCGGGGAGCAGCGGGGGCGGCCGGAGCAGCAGCGGTGGGTCCGGCAGCGCAAGGCCGAGATGGTCGCGAGCCGGTTCGTCCGTGGCGTACACGCCTGCCGAGGTGCGGGCGCTCACGCCAGTCCGCGAAAGCGTCGAAAAGCGAGCGACTCTGCCCGACCTTCGGGACTGCTTCCTCTGCCATGCGTGGGACGACCGGCAGGGGGCCGCCAAGGAGCTGCACGATCTGCTTGAGTCGCGCGGTGTTTCGGTCTGGTTCAGCGAAAAGGACGTCGCCCTCGGCACGTCGTTGCTCCGCGAAATCGACAAGGGACTGGTGAAGTCGCGAATCGGGATCGTGCTGGTGACCCCTGCGCTGCTGCGCCGCCTCCCAAAAGAAAGCATCGCTGACAAAGAGCTTTCGGTACTCCTAGCGCGCGACCTGCTCGTTCCCATCGTGCACAACACGACGTATGAAGCTCTCCGCGAAGTCAGCCCTATGCTCGCCTCGAAAAGCGGCCTGAATACTGCAGAAAATCCGATGGCAGACGTCGCGGCCAAGCTCGCCGAGCTGGTCGTCCCCTAGCTCTATTGCCGGGGCGGCTCCCAACGCCGAGTGTCTGCTGGCCCTAAGCGGAAAAACCTTCAGCTTACTTGATTTCGATTTTTGGGACCGTGCGGTCTCCTTGCGAGAATACCATCACCTCTCCCACCTCATCCTCGATGAAAGCATTTAGAAGAGCCACCCATTGATCCTTCGCAATCTCAACGGCTCTGGAAAAGTGGTTCCGCTCGGACGCGACCAAGATCGAGGCGATGTCATCTTCAGCCTCATTGGAAATAAACTCCAACGTGAATGAGTGTACGATCTCTGACGACAGCTTGTACGCGGAAAAGGCCTCTATATCTTGATCGTCAAAGTCAAAATGTTCGAGAATGTCGATGTTGCCAAGTAACGACTGAATGGTGTGTGGCCCCTTCTTTAATGAAGGATAGATCGGCAGTTGCAATGTTTTGGTGCGTAGCGCATCCGTGACTTTGTGACTGTCAATCAAGCGCCTCATTGCCAAGGCTGCATAGAACGTACTTCTTTCGAGCTGAAACTGGCTCTCGCCACCCCACTTCTCCTTTCGATACTCTGCTATTTGACGTGGTGCCCACACCGTGAAGGCGGAGAGGTGTTCCACAAGCTCCCGCTTCCAGAACCAACTTTCGAAAATCATGTTGAGCCCTCGACTTGGGGAGGAAGTAGATTGTTGAACGCCGGAACATAGAGTCGGGCGCTCAATGTCTGCAACTGGCCCATCGCGTCAGCTTGCTCCCTCGCCCTCATAGTCTGCTCTGAGGTTCAAGAGTGGACATGGACTTCACGACCCGCTGCCAGCCGACCGACGAGCAGAGGAAGGCCGCCGGCGCCGGGCCCGACGTCGTGCGCCTCTCGGTCGGCATCGAGGACAAGGCCGACATCATCGCCGACCTCGAGCAGGGTCTCGCGCAGGTGGGATAGCGCGAGTGCAAGAGCGGCCGGGGGCCGCTGTCATGAATGAATACATGAACAGCACGGCCTGAGGATGCCGCGCGCGAACGTGCCCGTGTGTGTTAGAAGGGCGGGCGGCTTGGAATTTGCACATGGCCGTCTGCAGCTACTGAAAGGTGCGGCGGCTCGACCGTTTCGAGTCACATCTGCGGTGAGGTTTGAGCCATGCTCCAGGCTTGGCTGTCCGTCGGTTACATCGTCCTGCTCGCGATTCTCGTGTACGCCTATATCCTATGGCGCAGGGGGGCGCCCGTTCTAGCTATCGCTGCACTCGTGGTGGGTATCCCTCTCTGGTTTGGATGGGAATACGCACGTCCAACATGGACAACCGGCCTCATCACAGGAACGGAAGTGCGCCGCAGCGATCCCGACGCCGGCGGCAATACGACCGACATCGAATACATCTACATGCGCAACCGCTCCGACAGGGGGCTGGAGCTGGTCAACGACGATTCCTGGTGGTGGCTGAAGCGCAATAGCGAGCGCGTCTTCAATGACGCCAAGACCGCGCAGTCTCGCAACACGGAAATGACCCTCATGTGGAATCGGTGGCGCTCCACGCTCTTCAGTTGGTACCCCAACGTGATCGCCATCGGCCCCGCCGGCTCCTGGCCGCTGTGGTCCGTGCGAACCATCATCTTCTACGGCCTCTCCGTCGTCCTCTGGCTCGGTTATTTCTACGCCTTGTTCAGGCTGCGCCGATCGAGTGCGCCCGCTGCATGATCGCAACCCCGATCGTGGGTATTCCGCGGCCGGATGCGACATTCGGTCTGCCGGCCGGGACTGTCATGTGATCTCAAAATCGAGGTGGTCCACTGCGTCGAATCATCCCTCGCAAACCCGGCGGAGCGCAATGGATCTCGCAATCGAAACCGGACCATCCTCCCAGCCCGCCGTTGACCTTAAGGGCAAGCGCGGCCTCGTGGTGGGCATCGCCAACGAGCACAGCATTGCGGCGGGATGCGCGTCGGCATTTCGCGCCGCGGGCGCCGATCTCGCGGTCACCTACCTGAACGAGAAATCGAAGCCCTTCGTGGCGAGTGTCGCCGAGCACGTGCCCGCCGAGCTGCTCGGGCCTTGCGACGTGCGCATCGCCGGGCAGTTGGAGGATGTCTTCGAGCGTATCGGCAGGCAGTGGGGCAAGCTCGACTTCCTGCTGCACTCGATCGCCTTCGCTTCGCGCGAGGACCTGCAGACGGGCCTCATCAACTGCTCCGCTGACGGCTTCGCGCTGGCGATGGACGTCTCGTGCCACTCCTTCATTCGCATGGCCAGGCTGGCGCTGCCTCTGATGACGGACGGCGGCTGCCTGATGACGGTGAGCTTCTACGGGGCGGACCGCGTCGTCGAGAACTACAACGTCATGGGGCCCGTGAAAGCCGCCCTCGAATCGAGCGTGCGCTACCTGGCTGCCGACCTCGCCGAGCGTGGCGTGCGCGTCCACGCGATCTCGACCGGTCCCGTCAAGACGCGTGCCGCTTCGGGCATCGACCGTTTCGACGCGCTGCTCGATACCGTGCGCGCGCGCACCCCGGCGCATCGCCTCGCCGGCATCGACGAGATCGGGCGCGTCGCCGCTTTCCTCGCCAGCGATGCCGCGCGCCCGCTAACCGGCTCGGTGACCTACGCGGACGGCGGCTTTCACGTCATGGCCTGAGGAATGCCCTCCGCCGAGAGTGCCTCCGGCTGAGGCTAGGCCTTGAGCCTGTAGCCGGTCTTGAAGATCCACCACACGGCCGCGAGGCACAGCGCGAGGAATGTGAGCGTCATCGCCACGCTGACGCCAATGTGCACGTCCGAGATCTCGAAGAAGCTCCAGCGGAAGCCGCTGATCAGGTAGACGACCGGGTTGAGCAGCGTCACGTTCTGCCAGAAGGGCGGCAGCATGTTCACCGAATAGAACGTGCCGCCGAGGAAGGTCAGCGGCGTGATGATGAGGAGCGGGATGACCTGCAGCTTCTCGAACCCGTCGGCCCAGATCCCGATCACGAACCCGAACAGGCTGAACGTCACCGCGGTCAAGACGAGGAACGTCAACATCCAGAACGGATGCGCGATGTGGATCGGCACGAACAGGCTCGCCGTCGCGAGAATGATCACACCGAGCATGATGGACTTGGTCGCCGCCGCGCCGACGTAGCCGAGCACGATCTCGAACGGCGAGACCGGCGCCGAGAGCAGCTCGTAGATCGTGCCTGCGAAGCGCGGGAAGTAGATCCCGAACGAGGCATTGGCGATGCTCTGCGTCAAGAGCGAGAGCATGATCAGGCCCGGCACGATGAAGGCGCCGTAGGAGACGCCCTCGATCTCGGGGATGCGCCCCCCGATCGCCGAGCCGAATACGACGAAATAGAGCGCGGTGGAGATCACCGGCGAGACGATGCTCTGCATCAGAGTGCGGAACGCCCGCGCCATCTCGTACTTGTAGATCGCTGCGACGGCGTAGAGGTTCATTTCGAGTTCCTGACCAGATCGACGAAGATGTCCTCGAGCGAGCTTTGCGTCGTGTTGAGGTCGGAAAACGTGATGCCCGCTTCGGCGAGATCCTTCAGCAATGCCGTGATCCCCGTGCGCCCCGCGCGCGTGTCATAGGTGAACACGAGCTCGCGCCCCCCGTTGTTGAGCTCGAGCGCGTGGCCGTTGAGCCGCGCCGGAACCTCTGCAAGCTCATGATTGAGATTGAGCACGAGCTGCTTCTTGCCGAGCTTGCGCATCAGCTCGTTTTTCTCCTCGACCAGGATCAGCTCGCCCTTGGCGATGACGCCGACCCTGTCGGCCATCTCCTCGGCTTCCTCGATGTAGTGCGTGGTGAGGATGATCGTCACGCCCGACGCGCGCAGTAGCCGAACCACCTCCCACATGTCCTTCCTGAGCTCGACGTCGACGCCCGCCGTCGGCTCGTCGAGGAACAGGATTGTCGGCTCGTGGGCGAGCGCCTTCGCGATCAAGAGGCGGCGCTTCATGCCGCCCGACAGCGTCATGATCCGGCTGTCCTTCTTGTCCCAGAGCGAGAGGTCGCGCAGCACCTTCTCGACATAGGTGGGGTTCGGCGGCTTGCCGAACAGCCCGCGGCTGAAGTTCACCGTATTCCAGACCGTCTCGAACATCTCGGTCGAGAGCTCCTGTGGCACGAGGCCGATCATGGAGCGCACGATCCGGTAGTCGGTGGCAATGTCGCGCCCGTCGACGCGCACGTCGCCGCTCGAGCGGTTGACGAGGCCGCAGATGATGCTGATCAGCGTCGTCTTGCCCGCGCCGTTGGGGCCGAGGAGGGCGAAGATCTCGCCGCGCCGGATGTCGAGGTTGATGGACTTGAGCGCCTCGAACCCGGTCGCATAGGTCTTCGAGAGATTGGAGACGGTGATGATGAGGGTCATGCGGGAATGCGGCTAATCTTTTTGTTCAGCGTCTCGCGGCCTGGACGGCACCTGGTGCCGCCCCGTCATATACGTACGCGCAGCCCTCGATCCAACGCTTTGTTACATTCCTGGACCGCAAAGCGGCAGCCACGTCCGCTTGGCGGCAGGAACCGGCCTTATCTGTTCGTGAGCTTGAGCTCGATGCGCCGGTTCTTGCGCAGGCTCTCCTCGTCGACGCCTGCTTCGAGCGGCTGATACTCGCCGTAACCGGCTGCCACGAGGCGCTGCGGAGAGACTCCCCGCGAGATCATGTACTTGATGACCGCGGCGGCGCGCGCCGTCGACAGCTCCCAGTTCGACGGGAACGTGGGGCTCGAGATCGGGCGGATGTCGGTATGCCCGTCCACCTGCAGCGCCCAGTTGATCTCTTTCGGGATCGTCTGCTCGAGCTCGATGATCGCCGACGCGAGCTGGTCCATGGCGGCGAAGCCTTCAGGTGTGAGCGTCGCCGAGCCCGAGGGGAACAGCACTTCCGATTCGAACACGAAGCGGTCGCCGACGACGCGGATGTCCTTCCTGCCCTTCAACAGCTCGCGCAGCCTGCCGAAGAAATCCGAGCGGTAGCGCTGCAGCTCCTGCACCTGGCGCGCGAGCGCCGCGTTGAGGCGCGCGCCGAGATCCTTGATCCGGTCCTGGCTGTCCTTGTCTTTCTTCTCGGACGCCTCCAACGCATCGTTGAGCGCCGCGAGCTGGCGGCGCATCGCGAGAATCTGCTGATTGAGGATGTCGACCTTGGCGAGCGCCTCGTTCGAGATCGCCTTCTGCGCGTCGAGCTCCGCCGTCAGCCCCGAAATGCGGCTTTCTGCCGACTTGGCCTTCTCGTCGCCCGTGAGCGCGAAGCCCGAGAGCTTTGCATTCTGCTCCTTGAGATCTCCAAGTGTTGCCTGGAGCGCGGCGAGTTCATCCGCGGACCCCTGTGCCTTGCCTTTCTCGAGCGAGAGCAGGTTGGTGAGCTCGGCGATCTGGCGATTGAGCCGCTTGAGCGCGGTGTCCTTGCCGGAGGCTTCCTGCGTCGCGAAATACTGCGCCACCATGAAGATCGACATGAGGAACGTCACGACGAGCAGAAGCGTCGACAGCACGTCGACGTAAGCCGGCCAGAACTCGGTGTGCTCTGCAGTTCTGCGTGAGCGCCCGCGCGCCATACTATTTACCCTTGCGCTGAATGTTCTGCGCGAGGTCCTTGAGCACGTTCGTGACCTCCGTCTGCTGTGAGGCCTGGTCGTCGACCCATTCGCGCACGACCTTCTGCTCGGCGCGCATCTGCGTGACGAGCTGGTTGACGCCGCGTGCGAGGTCGCGGACCGACTCTTCCGCAGGACCGCCGCCGGCGCCAGGAATGCCCGCGCCGCCTCTCATGCGTGCCGAAAGCTCCTCGACCGCGCGCTGCATCTCATAGACCGCCGTCGTGAGCTGGCGGCTTGCCTGATCGGTGGCGCTCGTGGCCCCGGGGGTGAGCTCGGTAATGCCGGACAGCCACTCCTCGAGCTCATTGTAGAAGCGGTTATGCGCATGGCTAGCCTGCAGCTCGAGAAAGCCGATGATCAGCGAGCCGGAGAGGCCGAGGAGGGACGCCGAGAACGCCGTGCCCATGCCCCTGAGCGGCGCCGCTAATCCATTCTTGAGTTCATCAAAAACGGCAACACCGCCGCTGCCCGACGTATCGAGGGCGCTGATGGCGCCGCCCACCGACTGAATAGTTTCCAAAAGGCCCCAGAACGTGCCGAGCAGTCCGAGGAAAACCAGGAGCCCGACGAGATAGCGTCCCGTCTCGCGCGCCTCGTCGAGGCGCGAGCCGATGCTGTCCATGATCGAGCGCATCGAGGCGGTAGAAAGCGAAAGGACGCCCGTCCGGTCGCGCAGCATGGTCGACATGGGGGCGAGCAGCACTGGCTGGTGCGAGATAGCGAGGCCGGGGTCGGATATGCGGAAGGCGTTGACCCAGCGGATTTCCGGGTAAAGGCGGGTCACCTGCCGAAAAGCGTAGATGATGCCGAGGAACAAGACGCCCGCAATGAGGCCGTTGAGGCCCGGGTTGTTCATGAACGATTTGGTGAGCTGCTCGTGCAGGATAGCCGCTAGGAATCCGACCAGCGTCAGGAACACCAGCATGCGTATGAGAAATACGCCTGGCGGCGTCAGCGTTCTGCCCAGCGGGGCCGACGCGGCTTCGGTCTGTCGCTTACGTGCCATCTAGGGTCTCCGGCCAGGGGACAAGATTAGGGCGCCCGACCATAGCCGAAGCCCATGGCACCGAAAACGGGCAACATCGTGCCGCCAAACGCCGAGGGCGGCCGATTTGCCGGTCTTTTGGCCGCGCCCCAGCTCGTTGTTAGATGAGCTTTTTGATCTCGCTTCTGAGTGCCGGTGCCAGGTCTTCCCGCCCGAGCGCGTAGGCGACGTTGGCCAGGAGGAAGCCCATCTTGGAGCCGCAATCGTAGATCGTTCCGTCGAAGCGCACGGCGTGAAAGGGGTGCTTGTCGTCCTTGTGCAGCCTGAGCATGGCGTCCGTGAGCTGAATTTCGCCGCCCGCGCCCCGCTCCTGGCTCTCGAGCAGATCGAAGATCTCGGGCTCGAGGATATAGCGCCCCGTGATGTGGAGGTTCGATGGCGCCGTGCCCTTGGGCGGCTTCTCGACCATCGATGTGATCCGGGAAACTTTGGCGCTGCGGTCCTCGACTCCGACGATGCCGTATTGGTGCGTCTGATCCTCCGGCACCGGCGCGACCGCGACCAGATTGCCGCCGTGCGCTGCGTGCGCTTCGATCATCTCGGCGAGGCACGGGCGCGCGCCATGGTGCAGCATGTCCGGCAGGAGGAGCGCGAACGGCTCGTGCCCGACGATATCGCGCGCGCACCAGACGGCATGTCCGAGGCCCAAGGGCGCCTGCTGGCGCGTGAAGCTCGTCCGTCCCGCCCCGGGAAGGTCGTGCGCAAGTGCCTCGAGCTCCTTCTTCTTTCCACGTTCCGCGAGAGTTCGGTCGAGCTCGAACTGGCTGTCGAAATGGTCCTCGATGACGCCCTTGTTGCGCCCAGTCACGAATACGAAATGCTCGATGCCGGCGGCGCGCGCTTCATCGACGACATGTTGGATGACCGGCCGGTCCACGACTGTCAGCATTTCTTTGGGCACTGCCTTTGTGGCGGGCAGGAAACGGGTGCCAAGACCTGCGACCGGGAAGACTGCCTTGCGAATGCGCTTCTTCGTCTCTGTCATCGGGGCTCCGATTTGGGGGAATATCCTTGTGAGGCGCGATCCTCGCAGACGTCTAACGCACCGGCGGTTACCGTGACAAAAGGATTAAACATAAACTGTGTCGGTTTCGGTTTAGGAAGTTAAGACGCCTGGCTGCTACGGTCCGGCCGAAATCCGAAACCATTGGTAAAGGGTGCAAATGACCATTCTCGTGACGGGAGGCGCCGGCTACATCGGCAGCCATATGGTCCTCGAGCTGCTTGATGCCGGGGAGAAGGTTGTCGTCCTCGACAACTTGTCGACCGGCTTCCGCTGGGCCGTACCCGAGGCCGCCGCCCTCGTCGTCGGCGACGTGGGCGACCAGGACCTCGTCCGCACCCTGGTGAGGAAGCATGCCATCAGCGCCATCATCCACTTCGCAGGCTCGATCGTGGTGCCTGAATCGGTGGCCGATCCGCTCGGCTACTACAACAACAACACGTCGAAGTCGCGCTCCCTGATCGAGGTTGCGGTCGCAACCGGCGTCAAGCACTTCATCTTCTCGTCGACGGCCGCCGTCTACGGCAATCCCAAAGAGACCCCTGTGAGCGAGGATGCCGACTTGAAGCCGGTCTCGCCCTACGGCACCTCCAAGCTCATGACCGAGCTGATGCTCGCCGACACGTCGCGCGCCCACGATTTCCGCTACGTTGCGCTCCGCTATTTCAATGTCGCCGGCGCCGATCCCAAGGGACGCACGGGTCAGTCGACGCCGCGCGCCACCCATCTCATCAAGGTCGCCTGCGAGACCGCGCTCGGCAAGCGCCCGCGCATGGAAGTCTTCGGCACCGACTACGAAACGCCGGACGGCACCTGCGTCCGCGACTATATCCACGTCACCGATCTCGCGCGCGCCCACCTGGCGGCGCTTTCTCACCTGCGCAAGGGTGGGGCGTCTGAGGTCGTCAACTGCGGCTATTCGCGCGGCTATTCCGTGCTCGAGGTCATCGCCGCGGTCAAGAAGGTGTCGGGCTGCAATTTTGCCGTGACCCGCTCGGCCCGCCGGCCCGGCGACGCAGCCGCGATCGTCGCCGCCTCGTCCAAGATCCGCGCGCTTTTCGGCTGGCGCCCCGAGCATGACGATCTCGACGCCATTGTGCGCGATGCGCTGGCCTGGGAGGGGCATCTCGCCCGTTTCAAAGCCGCCTCGTGAGCGCTCGATTTGGCTGTCCGGGTCGCAAAAAAGCCCTGAATCGCCCTGACGAAGAGGCCGGAGTCATGGGTCGGCTCCTGGGCTGATTGCAGGCTGTGCGGTGGCGCGACCAATCTTCTTTAATTGGCAAAGGCAAAGTCGGAGCTTGATCGGCGCGGTCCTTCGCGCTGCGAGCTTTGTCGTCGCCGCGCTGGTTCTCGCTGCGCCCGTGCACGCGGCCGATGCCGCCTTTCGCGCCTGGATCGAGGCGTTGCGGCCCGAGGCCGAGGCGCAGGGCGTCTCGCGAGCGACCTTCGACGCGGCCTTTCGCGGCCTCGAGCCCGATCTCACGATCCCCGATCTCGAGATTCCCGGCCGGCCGGCGCGCGATGCCAGCGGCCAGGCCGAGTTCACGCGCGCGCCGTCGGAGTATCTCGACAAGGCCTACCTGATGCGCCTCGCTGCCGACGGCAAGGCACTCCTCGCCAAGCACCAGGCGACCCTCGAGAAGATCGAGCGCGAGATCGGCGTCGACCGCTATTCAGTGCTCGCCATCTGGGGTCGCGAGACGGCCTACGGCGCGCACAAGGAGCGCCACGACGCGATCCGCGTGCTGGCGACGCTGGCCTATGTGGGCCGCCGCAAGGAGCTGTTCCGCAACGAGCTGCTCGCGGCGCTCCGCATGCTCGAGGCCGGCGTGCCGCGCGCCAGGATGCGCTCGTCCTGGGCTGGCGCCATGGGGCTCACGCAATTCATGCCCTCCGAATACTTCACGCATGCGCATGACCTGGACGGCGACGGCGTAACCGACATTTTCAATTCGATCCCCGATGCGCTTGCCTCCGCTGCGCGCCAGCTCAAAGGCAAAGGCTGGGTCGCGGGTCAGACCTGGGGCTACGAGGTGCGCCTCTCCCCGCGCACCGATTGCGCGCTCGAGGGGCCGACCCAGGCGCGCACCATCGCCGAGTGGGCGAAGCTCGGTATCGTGCGCGCGCGCGGCCGACCGTGGACGGAAAAGGAGCTCCCCCTCGAGGCCTATCTCATGAGCCCCGCCGGCGGCTACGGCCCATCGTTCCTGGTGCTCGAGAATTACAAGGTGATCCGCCTCTACAACATGTCGGATCTCTATGCCGTGTTCGTCGGCCATCTCGCGGATCGGATTGCCGGCGGCGGCGACTTCGAGACTCCCTGGGGCGGCGTCGCCCCCCAGAAGACGCGGACCATCTCCGAGATCCAGGAGCGCCTCAAGGCCCAGGGCTATGAGGTCGAGAAGATCGACGGCAAGGTGGGCTCGAACACGAGGAAGCTGATCGGCACCTATCAGCGCACCAACAAGATCAAGGTCGACTGCTGGCCGACGGACGCGGTTCTTGCACACTTGCGTGCTAGTCCAACGCCTTAGCCACTTGTGCCGCGGGGCTGCCGCTATCACAATAGAATCATGTCTGCCGGCCGGGCCCGTCTCGGGTCCGCCTACCGGATATGCCGGCCATTCTGGCCAGAGGATCGATCGCGCGAGATGCCGTCACGTCTCTTCGTAGCCCTGCTGGCGTTGGTCGCGGCCCTTGCGGGCGGCACGGCGCGCGCGCTTGCCCAGGACGAGGGCACGGGCTCGACGTTCCTGACGCCGTTCCCGGTGGGCGACGTCTACCGCGTGCAGGTCATCGGCGACGATCTCGCCGAGGGTCTGCTCTATGGTCTCAACGAAGCCTTCCTCGGCGACTCGCGCCTGCAGCTCAGGCCCAAGCACTCCGCGATCAACGGCCTCATGCGCGCCGACTTCGCCGAGAAGCTCGCCGGGCTCGACGACGACCTGCAGCGCGACCCCGCCAACATCGCCATCGTCATGATGGGCGCCTGGGACCGGGTCTCGGTGCGCGACCAGACGGGCAAGCGTGCTCCCGTGGGCAGTGAGGCATGGCGAGCCGAGTATGCGTCGCGGGCCGAGCGCCTCATCAAGCAGTTGAAGAAGCGCAACGTCGCCGTCTATTGGGTCGGCCTGCCGAACGTGCGCCGCTCGGATGCCAACGAGGACGTGCAGATGATGAACAGCATCGTCCGCGAGCGCACCTACCTGAACGGCTTCAAGTATATCGACGCCTACACCGGCTTCATGGACGAGACCGGGGGCTATAGTCCCTACGGCCCCGACGTCACCGGCAAGATCCGCGTCCTGCGCGAGGGCGACGGCGTCTATTTCACGGCCGCCGGCAACCGCAAGCTCGCCCACTTCGTCGAGCGCGACTTGCGCCGCGATCTGACCCAGGCCAAGGCCGACCGTGCCATCCCGCTCGCCGGCGGCGAGGATGAGCAGGCCAAGATCAATCCCGACAAGGCGAAGCTCGCCGAGCCGGCGCCGGGTGCCGCACCGGCTCCTGGCACGAAGGCCGATCCTGCGGCGCCCGGTACACCAGCCGCGGCTCTCGCCGCTGCGCCGGCCGCGGGCGCCTCCGGCGACCAGAAGGCCGACAACGGCAAGATCAATCTCAGGATGGTGAACCAGTCGGGCCGCGAGGAGGTGGTGACGCTCGATATCGTGCGCCCGGCAATTCCCGCTTCCGTCGTCGCCCTCGTGACGCGCCGCGAAAGCCCTGACCGGCCCTCGCAGATCGGCGAGGCGATCGTCGACCAGATCCCCGGCGGATTGACGGTGATGAGCACGGTCGCCCTGGGCAGCACCCCCGGCGCGGGCGGAATGCGCAGCCGCCTGTCGCCGGCGCAGACGCCTTACTTCCGCGTCCTCTTCAAGGGCGAGCGCCTGGCGCCCAAGCCTGGCCGCGCCGACGACATCTCCTGGCCGCGCCGGGAGCCGCCGGCCGACACTGCGGTGCTTCCCGAGAGCAACGTGACGACGGGCGCCACGCCGGCGCCGGTGCCGGCCAAGCGGCCCGCCCAAGGCACGACCAATCGCAGAGAGTGATCTGCGCCTCGAGCTATTCCCGCACCGGTGACGGGCGCCGCCGTCCGCGCTCGGCTTTCGCCGTGCCCGACATCTTGGCCGCCGTGTCGTCGAGCCGGCGCCGCGCCGCATCGAAGGCGTCGCGGATGGCAACCAGGAGATCCTGGTGCGCCTGGTTCACCTCGGGCTCGTGCGTTAGGATCACCGGCGCGCGGTCCGGCATGCCGATCTCGATCTTGATCTGATAGATCTTGCCCTTGTTGGAATGCCGGTGCGGGGCCGCGACCACGACGCGGAAGTGTGTGATGCGGTCGTAGTGCTTCTCGAGCTTGGCGGCCTTCTCTGCGATCTTGGCCTCGATCGCGTCGCTTTTCTCGACGCCTTGAAACGTGATCTCGAGCGGTTTGTTCATTGCGGGTCCCCGGTAGTCCAGAGTCGAAACTCCTACCTATTACAGCAGTTGGGAAAGGCCTTGCGCTTGATCAAGGTGGTTCCCCGGTAGTGCCAGGCATTGTGGGTCTATTATCTGAAGAAGCCCGTGAAATCCGACCACTGCTCGATCCGGAAGGCGCGGATGTCGCGCACGCAGCCGGCGAACCACTGCAAGGACTTGAGGGCGTTCATGGCCGAGAAGAGATTGGCCAAATCCTCGCGTTCGCAGACATACACACTGCCTTGCACGCGCCGGAAACCGAAGCGATCGAGCGTCTCTCCGATGTCGGTATAGGCTTGGGCGACACTCTTGGGATGTCGCCTGCGAGTATCTTCGACGACGAGATCGAAGGCGATCGCAAATATCAGCGGGCCAACGGGTCGTCCAAGGCATCACCAAGCGGATAATCGAGCTCCTCGCCGCTTTCGACGACGCGCACGCGGAGCAAGACATCGCTCCCGGTTGCGGGTTCAACGGCGCGCAAGACTTCGTAGACAGGCCCCAGACGGCCAAATGTTCGGAATGATCCGACCACCGCATCGAGCGGAACGGTCACCTTGCGATCTGTTGTCACAACGACGTTCATCGCCGAAGGGTGCCCTCGTTCAAGCTCGACGTCCAGCCCTAACGCGGCAGCACGCTTGTCCCCATGAGGAACTTGTCGATCGCGTGCGCCGCCTGGCGCCCCTCGCGGATCGCCCACACGACGAGCGACTGGCCGCGCCGCACGTCGCCCGCGGCAAAGAGCTTACCCTTGCCAGGGAGCTTGTAGTCGCGCTCGTCTGCATCGAGGCCTTTGAACCGCCCGCGCGCCACGACGGGAAGCCCGAGCTCGCGGACGACGTCGCCCTCGACCGGCCCCGCAAAGCCCATGGCGAACAGCACGAGGTCAGCTTCGAGCGCGCCATCGGTCCCCGCCACCGGCTGCATCTTGCTGTCGACATGCGTGTAATGGAGTTTCTTGACCTTCCCGCCTTCGCCCGAGAAGCCGGTGGTCGAGACTGAAAACTCGGTCTTCGCACCCTCGGCCTGCGAGGATGAGATCCTGAGCTTGAGCGGCCAGTTGGGCCACGACAGCGCCTTGTTCTCCTTTTCGGGCGGCTTCGGCATGATCTCGAGCTGTGTGACCGACTTGGCGCCTTGGCGGAACGAGGTGCCGATGCAGTCGCTCCCCGTGTCGCCGCCGCCGATGACGACGACGTGCTTGCCCTTGGCCGAGATCGGTTTCGCGCCCGCGATGACGGGCGGCGTCTCGCCCGCGATCAGGCGGTTCTGCTGCGGCAGGAAATCCATCGCGTAGTGAAGGCCGTCGAGATCGCGCCCCGGGGACTTGGCGAAGAAGTCGAACGGGTGCTCCGACCCCATGGCGAACAGCACGGCATCGTGCTTGGCCTCGAGCTCCTTGGCCGAGACCGTCTTGCCGACGTGCACGTTGCAGTGAAACGTCACGCCCTCGGCTTCCATCTGGCGGACGCGCGCCGCGATGATACCCTTCTCCATCTTGAAGTCGGGAATGCCGTAGACGAGCAGCCCGCCGGGCCGCGCGTTCTTCTCGTAGACATGCACGTCATGGCCGGCGCGTGCGAGCTGCTGCGCGGCGGCAAGGCCCGCTGGCCCCGAGCCGATGACAGCGATCTTCTTGCCGGTCTTCTGCTCCGGCGGCAGCGGCACGACCCAGCCCTCCGCCAAGGCGCGATCGGCAACCGCGCACTCGATGGATTTGATCGTGACCGGCGTGTCGTCGATGTTGAGCGTGCACGAGGCCTCGCACGGCGCGGGACACACGCGCCCTGTCACCTCGGGAAAGTTGTTCGTCGAATGCAGGTTGAGCGCCGCGATCTTCCAGTCGCCGCGATAGACGAGATCGTTCCAGTCGGGGATCTGGTTGTTGACCGGGCAGCCCGAGTGGCAATAGGGGATGCCGCAGTCCATGCAGCGCGCAGCCTGATCGCGCACATCCTTCTCGGCCGGCGGGACGACGAACTCGTGCCAATGCTTGATGCGCGCGTCAGCCGGCTCGTATTTGCGCTCGGCGCGCGCGAATTCCAGAAATCCTGTCGGCTTACCCATAGTCTTCTCGTCTTTCCGTTCGATCGCCTCTCCCCGTAAACGGGGAGAGGGAGCTGTCCGTTAGGCCTGCACCCGCGTTTTGTCCGTGGCTGCTTCCGCCGCCTTTGCGATCTCGGTCAACGCGCGCCGGTACTCCATCGGCATGATCTTCTTGAATTTGGGCAGCCACGCCGCCCAGTCGGAGAGGATGAGCTGCGCCTTCGCCGAATTGGTGTAATGCGCGTGGCGCACGATCAGCGCATGCAGCCGCTCGGCGTCCTGCGCGCGCATATCCGCCATGACGCTTGCGAGTGCGACCGCGACGTTTCCGTTCTGCTTGGCGAGCGCCGCGAGCGAGCCCGGATCGGCCGTGATCGCCTCGAGTTCGACCATCTCGCGGTTGAGGTGGGCCTCGAAGTCGCCCTTCTCGTCGAGCACATAGGCGACGCCGCCCGACATGCCGGCCGCGAAGTTGCGACCCGTCGGCCCGAGCACGACGACGCAGCCGCCCGTCATGTACTCGCAGCCATGGTCGCCCGTGCCCTCGACCACCGCGTAGGCGCCCGAGTTCCTGACCGCGAAGCGCTCGCCCGCGATGCCGCGGAAATAGCACTCGCCCGTGATCGCGCCGTAGAGCACCGTGTTGCCGACGATGATGCTTTCCTCGGGCGTGATGCCGGAGTTCGCGTTCGGACGCACGATGATCTTGCCGCCCGAAAGCCCCTTGCCGACGTAGTCGTTGCCTTCGCCCACAAGATCAAGAGTGAGCCCGCGCGCCGCCCAGGCGCCGAAGCTCTGCCCGGCCGTGCCGGTGAGTGTGAGCCAGATCGTGTCCTCAGGCAGACCAGCGTGCCCGTAGCGTTTGGCGATCTCGCCCGACAGCATGGCGCCCGCCGTGCGGTCGGTATTCTTGATCGCGACCTCGTGCTTCACGGCCCGCTTGGCGTCGAGCGCGGGCCTCGCAAGCTCGATGAGCTTGTTGTCGAGCACGCGGTCGAGGCCATGGTCTTGGCTTTCGCAATTGTAGATCGCGACGCCCTTGGGCGCGGCGGGCTTATAGAAGAGCTTGGAGAAATCGAGGCCCTTGGCCTTCCAGTGCTCGATCGCCCGATCCTTGTTCAGGCACTCGGTCTGCCCGATCATCTCGCTGAAGGTGCGGAAGCCGAGCGCGGCCATGATCTCGCGCACCTCCTCGGCGACGAAGAAGAAGTAGTTGATGACGTGCTCGGGCTTGCCCGTGAATTTCGCGCGCAGGACCGGGTCCTGCGTGGCGACGCCGACCGGGCAGGTGTTGAGATGGCACTTCCGCATCATGATGCAGCCGGCTGCGATCAGGGGCGCGGTCGCGAAGCCGAACTCGTCCGCGCCCAAAAGCGCGCCGACGACGACGTCACGGCCTGTGCGCACGCCGCCGTCGACCTGCACGGCGATGCGCCCGCGCAGCCGATTGATGACGAGAGTCTGATGAGTTTCGGCGAGGCCGATCTCCCAGGGCGAGCCCGCATGCTTGATCGAGGTCAGCGGCGAGGCGCCCGTGCCGCCCTCGAAGCCGGCAATCGTCACATGGTCGGCGCGCGCCTTCGCGACGCCGGCCGCAACCGTGCCGACACCCACTTCCGAGACGAGCTTGACCGAGACCTTGCCCGCCGGATTCGTGTTCTTGAGATCGAAGATGAGCTGCGCGAGATCCTCGATCGAGTAGATGTCATGGTGCGGCGGCGGCGAGATGAGACCGACGCCCGGCGTCGAATGGCGCACTTTGGCGATCGTCGCGTCGACCTTGTGGCCGGGCAGCTGCCCGCCCTCGCCGGGCTTCGCCCCTTGCGCCATCTTGATCTGCATCATGTCCGAGTTGACGAGGTACTCGGTCGTCACCCCGAAGCGGCCCGAGGCGACCTGCTTGATCGCCGAGCGCATGGAATCGCCGTTGGGCAGCGGCTTGTAGCGGTCCGATTCCTCCCCGCCCTCGCCCGTGTTCGACTTGCCGCCGATGCGGTTCATGGCGATCGCGAGCGTGGTGTGCGCTTCGCGTGAGATCGAGCCATAGCTCATGGCGCCGGTCGAGAAGCGCTTGACGATCGCGGCCGCCGGCTCGACTTCATCCAGCGGAACGGGCTTGCGCCCCATGCTCTCGGCGCCGCGGATGCGGAACATGCCGCGCATGGTCATGAGCTGCTCGGACTGGTCGTTGATGGCGCGCGCGAAGTCGCGGTACTTCTGCGGGATCTTGCCCGACATCGCCGCGCTGACTTCCGTGCCGCGCACGGCATGCTGCAGGTCGGCGACCACGTTCGGCCGCCAGACGTGGGCTTCCCCGCGCACGCGGTAAGCATATTCGCCGCCGACGTCGAGCGCGTTGGCGAGCACCGGCGAGTTGCCGAAGGCCGCCGCATGCCGGTCGAAGGTTTCGCGGGCAATGTCGCGCAGGCCAACGCCCTCGACCTGCGTATGCGTACCGGTGAAGTACTTGCGCACGAACGGCGTGCGGAGGCCGACCGCGTCGAAGATCTGCGCGCCGCAATAGGACTGGTAGGTCGAGATGCCCATCTTGGCCATGACCTTGAGCATCGCCTTGCCGACGGCCTTGATGTACTTCTTCTTGACGTCCGCAGCCGTGAGGTCCTGGCCGAGCTCGGGCACCATGGCTTCGAGCGTGTCGAAGGCGAGATAGGGATTGATCGCTTCCGCGCCATAGCCCGCGAGCGTGCAGAACTGATGCACCTCGTGCGCCTCGCCCGTCTCGACGACGAGCCCCACCGATGTGCGCAGGCCCTGGCGGATCAGGTGGTGATGCACGGCCGAGGTCGCGAGCAGCGACGGCACGGGAATCCGGTCCGGCCCCGCCGCGCGGTCGGAGAGGATGATGATGTTGTAGTCCTTGCTTCGCACGGCCTCCTCGGCCTCCGCGCACATGACGTCGAGCGACTGCGCCATGCCTGCCGGCCCCTTGTCGACCGGGTAGGTGATGTCGATCGTAATCGAGGAGAAGTGGTTGTCGCGGACCTCGCCGATCTGGCGGATGCGCTCGAGATCCTCGTTGGTGAGAATGGGCTGGGCGACCTCGAGCCGCTTCGTCTTCGACGTGCCCTCGAGATCGAGCAGGTTGGGCCGCGGGCCGATGAACGACACGAGGCTCATGACCAGCTCCTCGCGGATGCTGTCGATCGGCGGGTTCGTCACCTGAGCGAAGTTCTGCTTGAAGTAGGTGTGGAGCAGCTTCGGCTTCGACGACAGCGCCGAGATCGGCGTGTCGTTGCCCATCGAGCCGATGGCCTCTTCCCCGCGCGCCGCCATGGGCGTCATCAGGAACTTCAGGCTCTCCTGCGTGTAGCCGAACGCCTGCTGCAGATCGAGCAAGCCGACGTTCGACAGCTTCGGCGCGGCCTTCTTCGCGGGCAGCGGAAGATCCGAGACCATGATCTGGGTGCGCTTCACCCAGCTCTCGTAGGGGTGCTTCGCGGCGAGCTCCGCCTTAAGCTCCTCGTCGGAGACGATGCGCCCTTGCTCGAGGTCGATGAGCAGCATCTTGCCCGGTTGCAGCCGCCACTTCTTGACGATCATCTCCTCAGGCACAGGCAGCACGCCCGATTCCGAGCTCATGATGACGAGGCCGTCGCGGGTCACGAGATAGCGCGCCGGACGCAAGCCATTGCGGTCGAGCGTGGCGCCGATCTGGCGCCCGTCGGTGAACGCCATGGCGGCGGGGCCGTCCCACGGCTCCATGAGGCAGGCGTGATACTCGTAGAACGCGCGCCGCTTGCCATCCATGAACTGGTTGCCGGCCCAAGCTTCCGGGATCAGCATCATCGCCGCGTGCGCGAGGCTGTAGCCGCCCATGACGAGGAACTCGAGCGCATTGTCGAAGCAGGCAGTATCCGATTGGCCCTCGTAGGAGATGGGCCACAGCTTGTCGATTTCGGCCCCGAACAGCGGCGAGGAGACGGAGGCCTGGCGCGCCGCCATCCAGTTGACGTTGCCGCGCAGCGTGTTGATCTCGCCGTTGTGCGCGACCATGCGGTAGGGGTGCGCGAGCTTCCATGACGGGAACGTGTTGGTCGAGAAGCGCTGGTGCACGAGCGCCATCGCAGAGATGAGACGCGGGTCCGAGAGGTCTTTGTAGTAGGCGCCGACCTGATAGGAGAGGAACATCCCCTTGTAGACCAGCGTCCGGCAGGAAAGGCTCACCGTGTAGTGGCCGATATCGCGACCCTTGTAGGTGTTGTGGATCGCGTTCGAGACGACCTTGCGCACGAGATAGAGCCGGCGCTCGAAGTCGTCCTCGTTGCCGATTGCCTTTGGCCGTCCGATCAGCACCTGGCGGTGGACCGGCTCCGTGGCCTTGACCATCTCCGAAAGGCACGAGTTGTCGACCGGCACCGTGCGCCATCCGAGGAGCTCGAGCCCCTGCTCCTTAAGGATGCGCGCCCACGCCCGCTCGCAGTGCGCCATGAGACGCTCGTCCTGGGGCATGAAGACGTGGCCGACCGCATAGCAGCCGGGCTCCGGCAGCGAGAAGCCGAGCTTGCCGCATTCCTCCTTGAGGAACGCGTGCGGAATCTGGATCAGGATTCCGGCGCCGTCGCCCGCCAGCGGATCGGCACCGACCGCGCCGCGGTGCTCGAGGTTGCACAGCATGCCGAGCGCATCGGAGATGATCTTGTGCGATTTCTTGCCCGCAAGATCGGCGATGAAGCCGACGCCGCACGCGTCGCGCTCGAACGCAGGATCAAAGAGACCTTGAGCTTCCGGGCGCTCAATTGCGGCCTTCTCTGGCGCGTTGGTGTTCATATGTCGACCTCGGGTGCCTGGCGGCGAACGTATGGGAGCGGATGGGCGTCTTGCTCGGCGCGCTTAGCGGCGCTTTCGCGCTCGCTTGGGCAGCCTGTCTGCCGTGAACTTGTCTGCCGCGATGGTGACGGCCCGCAACATGAAGCGGCTTCCTAAAATGTCCTGCCCGATCTGGCCCGGCGATCTTGGGCACCCTGCCCTTTTTGTCGCCTCGCAGCATAAAGGACAGGATTGCTGACCTTTTAGTGTGAATTTTGCAGATTTTGCCCCTCAACACAAGCACGAAACCCCGCGGTCTCGGCCGTGCACTTGAGATGGGTTCACTGCTCTGTTTGCGCCTCGCGCACGGCTCGGCGAAAATTCGTGCGCTGCCGCCCCAACTGTCGCCACTTTTCATGAGCTTGTCTCGCTCGACTGAAGCTAGTATCGGCGTTGGAATGCCCTCGACCGAGCCCGTCACGCCTTTGGCAGCGGCGCATTGAAACGTGTCCGGGTGAAACGGTCAGGATCGTTTATGAATGAAGCCGTCGCAGAGCGGCACGCAGGGGGAAGGATTTGGCAGCGTATCGGAGGGCTCCTCGTCCTCTCTGCCGTCGTCTACCTCTTGCTGCTGCTTCCGGATCTCCTTCTCTATCAGGCGGGCTTGACGCTCGACGGCCAGTCACGGCCCAAGGCGCTCCTGATCGTCGCTATCATTGCGCTCGCCTTGTCGAGCATCGCCTCGCGCAAGACCCGGCTCTGGGTGCTCGGGTTCTTCGTGCTGAACCAGGTGATCTGGTGCGGCGTGGCAGCGTATTTCGGACGTGCGCTCGGGCCCGAGCAGCTTCTCTTGGCGCCCTATGAGATCAACGACACCGCCGGCGGCGCGCTGGCCGAGTGGCGCACCCTGCTCCCCTGGATGGCAGCGATCCTCGGCGTGGCCGCGTTGCTTGTGGGCGTGCTTTGGCCGCGATTTGACAACTGGGTCTGGCGCTCCCGTTTGGCGACCTGGGTTCTCCTCGTGGGTGCTGTTTCGGCATCCGCGTTCTGGCTGCTTCACAAGCGCATCGAGAGTGCCTTTCCGGCGGTTCGTACCCCGGCGATTTACGGACCCTTCCAAGCGGCCGTGAGCACTCTGCGCCTCATGTCGACCGACGTTCAAGCCAGTGTCGGCATGGAGCTGCGCGAGCAGGATGTGACGCCGGTCGCGGCCGAGAGCGACGAGCCTGTGACCGTGGTCGTGATCATGGGCGAGAGCATCAACGCCTATCGGCTGTCCCTCTTCGGCTTTGCCTCCGACACGACGCCCGGGCTCGCCCGTTGGCGCGCGTCGCCCCCTCCGGGCTTCACGTTCATGTCGAAGATCGGCATTTCGGGGGGGACGGCGACATTCGGCAGCGTCCCGTCGTTCTTGAGAATGGCCTACTTGCCCGTCCAGGCGCAGAAGTACGGCCATAACCTGTTCGATCTCGCTGACCGCCAGGGTTTCAAAAGCTGGTTCCTGTCGGTCCAGCATCCCCAGTTCCTGGAAGCCGCCGGCGGTGCCAGGAATGCAGTGCGTGTCGAGACCGAGAAGGGCAACGAGGCCGAGCTCGACAACCTGCATGACGATCTGCTCGTGAAGTGGGCCCGCGAGCTTCCCGAGGATGCCGCACGCCGTTTCGTCTTCTTCCACCAGCGCGTCAATCATGCCGGCTACAGCGGCCACTGCACGCACGCGCCCGACGGCATGTACATCTTTTCCGATCCCACGGCCACTTCGCTCGGTGTGCGCCGCGCCGCCTACGACAACGGCCTGCGTTGCTGGGATCGCAACGTGACGTCGCTCGTCGAGCCGTTCCTGAAGTCGCGCGGCGCCGTCTACATCTTCCTCACCGCCGACCACAGCGAGCTCATGGGCGAGGGAGGGCTGTGGGGACACGGCATGGCCGACATCCGCTCGGCCCTGGTGCCGATGCTGCTGCTGACCAACCGGCCAGGCTCGCCCGCAGCCGAGATGTTCCGCTCGCTCTCGCCGCCCACCACCTACCGCATGGCGCAGACGGTTGCGCGTGCCATGGGCCTCGAGGTGAAGACGCCCGGCATTTCCGCCAAGCGATTCTACCTCAACAGCACCATGCCGTTCGCGCTCGCGGGCTTCATGGAGGTCGATCGCCAGACGGACATCGATTTCCGCGTCTCGACGTTCTCGCGCACCGGCAAGCTTATGAGCGCCAAGGACGTATCGATGCCCGAGCTGGCAACCTCCATCGTCTCGAGCGACAAGAGCCTCATGAGCGATGCCGCCGGCACGCATAAGGATGCGGCACCGGCGGCACCTGTTGCTCTACCTTAAGCCTTGAGGGCAGCTCGAGGCGCCGCATCAACAGCGCCGCTATCCGCGAAACCCGACGCTTAGGCCGCGGCCTCGATCTGCTTGGACTCGGACCCGATCGCGACCGTGCGCGGCTTCATGCGCTCGGGAAGGTTGCGCACGAGGTCGATGTGCAAGAGGCCGTCCTTGAGGTCGGCGCCCTTCACCTCCACGTAGTCGGCGAGCTGGAAGCGGCGCTCGAAGCTGCGCGCAGCGATCCCGCGGTGCAGGTACTTGCGCTCGCCCTCCTCGGCCTTCTTCTCGCCCTTCACTGAAAGCGCGCTCTCCTTGACGTCGACCTTGAGCTCGTCCTGAGCGAAGCCGGCGACCGCCATGGTGATGCGGTACTCGCTGTCGGAAAGGCGCTCGATATTATAGGGCGGATAGACGGTCTCGTTATCGAGACCGGTGACGCTGTCGAGGATCTGCGCGAGACGGTCGAAGCCGACGGTCGAGCGGTAGAGGGGGGCAAAATCGAAGTGTCGCATGACGAGTGTCCTCCATGAGAAGCGACATGTGTTGGCCTGCCCGAGAGGGCCCGGCCCATTGCATCGCGAGCCCTCGAGAGGCGCTCGCGGTAGTGGATTTAGGGCGGGCCCATGGACCTTCAAGGGGGCCTCAGCGCTAATCGGTGAGTTTGCGCCACAAGCCACATCAAGCGGCTCTCTCGTAAGCGAAAATCCGGTCTCCTTCATCTGTCGTTCATGTTGCCGGGCAGAGCATTGATCCTGCGTCCGGCTGTTCCGAGAACGACGCGCCAAAGCGTGGCTGGCGGCCGGCACCACTGGGTTGGGGCAAGACCACTTAGGAACGAGGAGGAGAGGACGATGTCAGCGCGTCTCTGCGCGGCGATTGCATTCGCCGCAATGACCTTTGCAGCCGGTCCTAAGTCGCTCGCCGCCGACCTCTACGGCGAGAACGACTATCCGCCCCAGGACGCTGAGCCCTACGACGATCCGCGCTACGCCGAGCCCGATCGCTATCCACCCCCGCGCGCTCCCTACGAGCAGGGCCCCGCTCAATTCGACAACGGATACGTTGGTCCCGAGCAGGGCGACCGTTATGTCGATCGCCGCGGTCCCAATGGCGGCGATCCCTATGGCGACGCGCCCTTCCGCGACGACTATCCCTATCAGGGCTCGCTGAAGGACGGGTTCGGGCCGCCCCCGCCGCGCTTTGCCGACCGCTCATACGGGCGCTACGGCAATTGCCTCCCGCGCTGGCAGGTGAGAAACCGGCTGCGTGGCGAGGGCTGGGTCGACCTGCGGCCGCTCGACCGCCGCGACGGCTGGGCCCTAGTGCGCGCGCGCCGGATCGACTCGGGCCGCGTCTTCACGCTGCGTATCGATCGCTGCTCGGGCGAGATCGTCGACGCCCGGCCGCACTACTTGCGCGCCTTCGGCGCCTATGCGCCGCGCCGCTGGGAGCGCGCCTACCGCTACTGATTGCGGCCGCATCACCGGACACGTTGAAGTATTCTGTTGCAGGCTTCGGCGCAGGGGTGACGACTTACGGGCCTGACCGCGCTCGTGCTAGCTTGCGCCGTCGGCCCTATCGGATTCGTCAGGCCGGCATCGCGGGGTCGGTGGATGCAACTTGTCGCGCTGGCAAAAAATCCTGTGCCCGGGGGCGCCGTTGTCGGTGAGCTTCCCGGCTACGACGGCACGAAGCTGAGAGTTGCGCGCTGGGATGCGACGCGCGGGCCGCGGCGCGGCACGGTCTGCCTGTTCGGCGGCCGCGGGGAGTTCATCGAGAAATATTTCGAGGTGGTCGCCGATCTGAGGCGGCGCGGCTTTGCGGTCGCGACCATGGACTGGCGCGGGCAGGGCGGCTCGGCGCGCGCCCTCTCCAATCCGAGGAAGGGCCACGTCAGGAGCTTCGATCAGTACGACCGCGACCTCGAGCGCTTCATGAAGGACATGGTGCTCCCGGATTGCCCGCCGCCCTTCGTCGCGCTCGCCCACTCGATGGGCGCCAACATCCTCTTGCGCAACGCCGCCCGTCCCGGCTCCTGGTTCGAGCGCATGGTGCTTTCCGCGCCGATGCTGGCGTTCTCCGACGAGAAGGTCGGCTATCCGCCGTTCGTGGCGCGCGCCTATGCGGAATTGGCCGGCTTCATGGGCTTCTCGCGCGCCTACGTCAAAGGCGGTTCCGACGCCGCCGAGGAGCAGGTGACGGCATTCGAGAACAATCGCTTGACCTCCGACCGCGAGCGCTGGTCGCGCAACAAATCGGTCCTCGACGTTGCCCCGGGCCTGGCGCTGGGATCGCCGACGATCGGCTGGCTCAGGGCCGCGTACCGTTCCATGGGCATGGTGACGGCCGAGGGGTGCGCGGCCTCCGTGCAGGTGCCCATGCTTCTCTTTGCAGCCGGCGACGATCAGATCGTGTCACCGCGCGCCATCGAGGAATTCGGCGTCGGTCTCAAGGTCGGCACCCAGATTCTGCTGCCCGGCGCGCGCCACGAGATCCTCCAGGAGGCCGATAGCATTCGCCAGCGCTTCTGGGCGGCCTTCGACGCCTACCTTGGCGTGCGTGAGCCGGTGGCGTAAGCGCCCCGATCGCGAAATCCCCTATCCGGATTTCGCGTGAATCGGCGGCGCAGAAGCGAATGCCCCGATCGCGAAATCCCCTATCCGGATTTCGCGTGAATCGGCGGCGCAGAAGCGAATGCCCCGATCGCGAAATCCCCTATCCGGATTTCGCGTGAATCGGCGGCGCGGAACCGAATGCCCCGAAACTTACGGATTGAGGATCTTGAGCACGCGCTCGTGAAGGCGCGGGTCGCCCGACGCCAGGATGCGCCCACCAGGCGTCGCCGGGGTTCCATCCCAGGTCGTCATGCGCCCGCCCGCGCGCTCGACGATCGGGATCAGCGCCACGACGTCATAGGTCTTGAGGCCCGTTTCGATCACGAGGTCGACGAGCCCCGACGCGAGCAGGCAATAGGCGTAGCAGTCGCCGCCAAAACGCGTCATGCGCGCCTCGTCCTTCACGCGCTGGAAGGCTTCGGCCTCGGCTCCCTTCTCGAATGTGTCGGGTGTCGTGCTCATCAGCACGGCGTCGCGCAGCCGCGCGCACGGGCGTGTGTTGAGCCGGCGCACCTTGCCGCCGGCCAATCGCATGTGGGCCCCATTCGCGCCCGACCAGAACCGCTCCTGCGTGTAGGGCTGGTCCATGATCCCGAGGAGCGGCTTCTCGCTCTCGAGCAATCCGATGAGCGTTCCCCACATCGGGGCGCCGATGATGAAGGAGCGCGTGCCGTCGATGGGATCGATGACCCAGCGGTAGCGCTGATTTGCGCCTTCCTCTCCGAATTCCTCGCCCGTGATGCCGTGGTCGGGAAAGTGGCGCCGCAGATGCGCGCTGATGACCCGCTCGGCGGCCCGGTCTGCGGCTGTGACCGGGTCGTATTGGCCGCGCCCCGCCTTGTTTTCCACAAGCATCGGCTTGCGGAAGTAGGGCAGGATTGCCTGTCGCGAGCGATCGGCGAGCGCATGCGCCGTCTCGAGGAGGGATTTGAAGCTCGGGGAGGATGTGCGGCTCAAAGTAATCTTCCAAGTTCGAAGTTGAGCACCGTGCCTATGCCTGAACGTTGTTAGACGCTACCTCGGAGAAGCCGAATTTCCCTAGTAATTCGTCAGTTCTGCGATGTTGTGTTGCTGTTGCGCATCATATTAACTGTAAACATTGTCATGAAAGATCGGCCTCATTGCCCACTCCGACGAACAAGCGCATAAAAAATTTGCGGTTCCGCGAGAGCACTTCTTAGGTACCGCAGCCCAATACGGGCGTTTCCTCCCTAGACTTGGGCCGTTCGCTTCGCACGAACGGCCTCTTTTTGCGGGGTATGCGCGCTCCGCACAAGCCAATCCCTCGAGCTGACCTCATTGAGCGCCGCAACCCCATGCCGCGGCGCCGGTCCTCGCCTGGGTAATGGCAGCTCTGCAAAAAATGCATTTGAAGTTTTGTGCGCCGCATTCATATTGTGCAATGCGTCATCGATGAGCTTGCTCGTTGGTGCCGCAGCCCTCCTTGGGCGTTTCCTCCCTAGACTTGGGCCGTCCACACCGGACGGCCCTTTTTTCTTTCCAGCTCCCGTGTGCCTGACGTGCCTGCCGCACCCGGTTTCCGGGGCTCTGCGAGGGCCGCCCAGCTGCCTGCCCGAGCCGGGGCGGCTGCCGCAACTCGGAGGGTCACGATTATGCTTAAGAATGATTCGAGAGGGCTTGCGCCGTTTCGCGCTGCAGCATAGCTTTGCTGACCGAGGCGCTCGGTATTTGGCCTGCGCCTCGTCCGCCCGTCTTGGGCGTTTCCTCCCTAGACTAGGGCCGCCCGCATCCGGACGGCCCATTTTTATTTTGATGCCGGCTGGGCGCGCTTTCGCACTTGGCCCATGCTACTCGGCGGCGAGGCGCCGCTCGAAGAGCGCCGGGACCTCGCCGAACAGGCGACTGGCGAGCGTCGTCAGGTTCTTCTTCAGGATCGCGAAGCGTGCCGTCGGCTTGAGCGTCGTCTCGTCCAGGTAGAGGCCGCGATTGATCTCGAGCTGAATGGCTTGCATGCCGCGGCTCGGCCGCCCGTAGTGCTCGGTGATGTAGCCTCCCGCGTACGGCCGGTTGAGCTGCACGTCGTAGCCGAGCCCCGCGATCGCCTCGCGCGCAAAGCGCGTCAGCCTGCCGTCGCACGCGGCGCCGAAGCGGTCGCCGATGACGAAGTCCGGACGCGGCCCGCCGGCCTGCGCCATCAGCGCCGACGGCATGGAGTGGCAGTCGACAAGAATGGCGTAGCCGAACTGGCGGCGCGTATCCTCGAGAAGCTGCGCCAGCGCGGCGTGAAACGGCAGATAAAGCCGGTCGACGCGCTCGAGGGCCTCCTTCACCGAAAGCCTATTGCGATAGATCTCCTCACCGTCCGCGACGATGCGCGCAATTGTTCCAAGACCGCCCACGACGCGCACGGATTGCGTATTGGCGAAATCCGGAAGCGGCTCGCCGAAGAGCTCCGGATCGAGCTCGTAGGGCTCTCTGTTGACGTCGAGGTAGGCGCGCGGGAAGCGCGCTGCGATCAGCGGCGCCCCAAGCGCCGCCGCGCCGGAAAAGAGCTCGTCGACGAAGCAATCCTCCGATTTTCGAAGCGCATGCGGATCAAGCCTCGATTGGGCTAGAAACCGGCGCGGATAGGCCCGCCCCGAATGCGGCGAGCACAGGACGAACGGCGACGTCTGCGTCTCCGGTGCCAGGATCGTGAAAGGCGGATCAATCTCGCTGACGATGGAGACCGTTTCCTGCTCACTCATTGCGCGCATTGTCTCTCAGGGGCCATTTCCAGGTCATCGCCGAGTGAATTCCGGCCGACAGAATCCCAGCCGACGAAGTGTGCCAACCTGCCCCACTCCTGTCCACGCCAAGGGTGGCGCGTTCGCCTGGTGATCGTGGAAATCCTCTTGGCGACCAGATTTGGCGCCGCGTTGTCGTCGTGACAAGCATAGCTTGAGCTTCATGGTCCATTTACCAAACTCGCGTCAGATTTGTGTGTCACGTCCCGTGTTCTTCGCTAATGTCTCAGTCTCAGGTTCGAGCCCGTATGACCGTAAAGCCTTCCCGAGTACCGATGTACCGCATTCTTCTCGCCGAGGACGATGATTCGATGCGCGGCTTCCTGGAGCGCGCGCTCGGCAAGGCGGGCTACGACGTCATGTCGTTCTCGAACGGCGAGGAAGCCTACGAGCGCTTGAAGGAAGAGCCCTTCACGCTGCTCCTCACCGACATCGTCATGCCCAGGATGGACGGCATCGAGCTTGCGCGCCGCGCCGCCGAGATCGATCCCGATCTGAAGATCATGTTCATCACCGGCTTCGCCGCCGTGATCCTGAACAATGAGGTGGCCGCTCCGAAGGAGGCGCGCGTGCTCTCCAAGCCCTTCCATTTGAAGGACCTCGTGCGCGAGGTCGAGCGCCTCTTGGCGGCGTAACCCGCCCGAAACAAGGCGTTCAGCGCGGCTTGCCACGTCGCTCCAATGCCGATATAGGGAGCGGCACCGATTGCACTTTTATGGCCAGGATGGGCACTTAGCTCAGCGGTAGAGCACTACCTTGACATGGTAGGGGTCAGAGGTTCGATCCCTCTAGTGCCCACCATCCGCCCTTCCCGCCTTCAACTGGTGTGAGACATGAAAGTTAGAAACTCTTTGAAATCGCTTCGCTCGCGCCATCGCGACAACCGCCTCGTGCGCCGCAAGGGCCGCCTCTACGTCATCAACAAGACGCATCGCCGCTTCAAGGCGCGCCAGGGCTGATTGTTTGCGTTGCGGCTCTGGGCCTAGAACCTAAGCCCTTCATCCTGAGCGTGTCGTAGAGCCTGCCCCGGACTCGATCCGGGGATGACGGGGACGCAGCCTCATGGTTTGACAAGCTCACCATGAGGCTTTTGGGCCACCGCCCGTTGCAGGCAAGCACTCGTGGACGCCGCCCGAGCGGACGCCTATCTTATCGGGCATGAGAAACGTGTTCGCCATCCGCAGCCCGGCATTCGCGCCACTGCTGCTGATCGCAGCCCTGGCGATTGCACCGGCCGAGGCGCAGACGCCTGACGCCGCTCAGCCGAAAATCGAGGCAACCCCCGACGGCGTTCCGCCGGCGGTAGCGCCGCCTCTGCTTCAGCCGGCGCCGCTCAGGCCTCCTCAGGCCCAGTCTCCCCAAGCCCAGTCTCCCCAAGCCCAGTTTCCTCAGGCCCAGTCTCCTCAGGTCCAGTCTCCCCACGGTCAGGCGCCCCCTGACGCCCCGCCCGACACGGCGGAGCAGCGCGCCAAGCTTCTCGGCGACCTTTACGCGCGCCTCGCGGCCTCCCCGGGCCCTGAGGACGCAGAAATTGTCGTGAAGTCGATTGAGCGCCTGTGGCTCCTTTCGGGGAGCGCCACGGCCGACCTCCTCCTGGATCGCGCGCTTGCCGCCGCCAACGCCAACAACCAGGATTTGGCGATGAAGCTGCTCGATGCCGCCGTGTTGCTGCAACCCGACTTTGCCGAGGCGTGGAATCGCCGCGCCTACCTCTACTTCATGAAAAGCGACTACAAGCGCGCGCTGGGTGACTTGCGCCGCGTCCTGGCCCTCGAGCCCAATCACTTCCACGCCCTCGAGGGCTTGGCCCAGATCCTGCGCAGCATCGGCGAGAAAAAGGCAGCGCTCGACGCCTACAAGAAGCTTCTCGCGGTCAATCCGCAGGCAGCGGGCGCAAAAGAGGCCGTCGACGAGCTGACGCTCGAGGTCGATGGCCAGGGCATCTGACACCGGGACGACTGAGGCAAGCAGCCGAGCTGAGGAGAGCGGCGCACGCCGCGGGCTGCTCAGTTGAGCGGCTTGACACGCCGTTCGGGCGGCACCTTGCCGCCGACGGGCACGTAGTCCGGGCTGTGGCCGTCGGGCAGGCCGAGCTCGTCGACGAACGCGAGGCGGATCATGTTGGTCGCGCCCGCCGTTCCGAGCGGCACGCCGCACGTGATGACGACGCCGTCGCCCGGCCGCACGAAGCGCTCCTCGAAGGCGATGCGGCAAGCCTTGCGCACCATGTCCGCGAGATCTTCCGGATCGCTCGTCAGCACCGCCTCGATGCCCCACACGAGGGCGAGGCGCTGCGCCGTGCGCGCGACGGGCGTGAGGCCGATCACGGGCAGGTGCGGGCGCTCGCGCGCGACGCGCAGCGCCGTCGAGCCCGTGGCCGTGTAGCAGAGGATCGCCGAGACCTTGACAGTGCCCGCGATGGCGTGCGCCGCGGCCGCGATGGCGTCGGCGCCGGTCGGCTGTGGTTTGACCTCGGTTGCGTGCACGAACGCGTCGTAGCTCGGGTCGGCTTCGACCTCGATCGCGATGCGGTCCATCATCTGGATTGCCTCGACCGGAAACTGGCCGACCGCCGACTCGCCTGACAGCATGATGGCGTCCGCGCCGTCGAAAACGGCTGTGGCCACGTCGGAGACTTCCGCGCGCGTCGGCATGGGCGACGAGGTCATGCTCTCGAGCATCTGCGTGGCGACAACGATCGGCTTCCCCGCGCTGCGAGCCTTGCGCGTGATATGCTTCTGCAGGCCCGGCACCCGCTCGACTGGCATCTCGACGCCGAGGTCTCCGCGCGCGACCATGAAGCCGTCTCCGGCTGCGATGATGCCGTCGAGATCCTCGATTGCCGACGGCTTCTCGATCTTGGCCAGGATTGCGGCACGCCCATCGACGAGCCTCTTGGCCTCGATCACGTCGTCGGCGCGCTGCACGAACGACAGCGCGATCCAATCGGCCCCGATCTGCAGCGCCCAGTCGAGGTCGGCGCGGTCCTTGTCGGTGAAGGGGCCGATCGGCAGCACGGTATCGGGAAGGCTCACGCCCTTGCGGCTCGAGAGCGCGCCGCCCGTGACCACCTCGGCGGCGATCGACCCGTTTTTGCGCTCGATGACGCGCATGCGCACCTTGCCGTCGTCGATGAGCAGTGCATCGCCGACTTTGACCGCCTCGAAGATTTCGGGATGCGGGAGCGAGACGCGCTCGGCTGAGCCCGCGTCCCCCGCGCGATCGAAGCGGAAGACCGCCCCGTCGTTGACGAACACGCGCCCGCCGTGGAATTCGCCGAGCCTGAGCTTGGGGCCCTGCAGGTCGCATAGGATGCCGATCGGATGACGGTGCTTGGCGCCGATATCGCGCACCGCGCGGGCGAGCACGCGCGCCGTCTCGTGGCTCGAGTGGCTCATGTTGATGCGGAAGACGTCGGCCCCGGCCAGGAACAGGCGTTCCAGCACCTCGGGTGCTGATGACGCGGGTCCGAGCGTCGCAACGATCTTGACCCGGCGATTTCGCCTCATTTGCCTTTGGTTCCTTTGTCTTCAGGATCGGTGAGGCGAACCGTCCACTCTTGCGCCTCTCCGGTATCGACTTCAAAAAAGCCCGTGCGCTTATATCCGCGTTTCGGGCAGTCCTGAACCCCCCGGATGGCGAACGATTTGTCGGCCGTGCACATGAAGTTGGAGCCGGCCCATTCCCCGCCGCGATCATAGTCGACGGCGTGCACGTAGATGAAGCGGCTTGGCACCGCACCCTTCAAGAGGGTTTCGCAAGTCTGCGACGCGATGTTCCACCATCCCTCGGTCGACCACCCGGTCTGGTCCTGGTAGCCGATCGAGACGCCGACGCGGCTCGCGGTCGAGTTGCAGAGCTTGAGATCGGCGCGCGCCTCTCCCGCCGCCATGGCGCCGACCATATAGGCCGCGAGCGACAATGCGAAGGCGCCGGCATGCGGGCGTTGCCCCTTGACCCTCGTATCAGGGTGCAAGGCGCAGCCCCGATCCGGTGAGACTTGTTCCCGCAGCATCGTCTGGGTGACCCGTTTCTTGACGTTCTCGCCGGTCGCATGCGCCGGCGTCAACGAAGGGTTCTTGGGAAGGAAAACGGCGGCATTGAGGTTGACCGGCAAGGCGTCGGACACCCTTGGAAGCTATTCATGGGGACGGCTATAGTCCCGGGATGCAACGAAAAGTCGAGGATGCGCCGGCCTTTGCCGTCCTGCCGGGACGCGTCGACGGCGGCATCATTGTCCTCTGCGACCATGCCGGCAATGATCTGCCCGCGGATTATGGCACGCTCGGCCTCGGCGCCGGCGAGCTGCGCCGCCACATCGCCTACGACATCGGCGCCGCCGCCGTGGTGCGCCGCCTCGCCCAGGAGCTTGGAGCGCCTGCCGCCCTGACCCGCTATTCGCGCCTCCTGATCGACTGCAACCGTGGCCTCGACGATCCGACCCTCGTCATGCGCATCTCCGACGGCGCCGTCGTCCCTGCCAACCGCCACCTCGATGCCTCCGAGCGCGAGCGGCGCATCGCGCGCTACTACACGCCCTACCACGCAGCGATCGAGCGCCTGATCGACGAGGCGCTGGCAATTGGCGTGCCGCCGATGCTCCTGTCAGTGCACAGCTTCACCGACCATTGGAGGGGGCAATTGCGGCCCTGGCACGCCGGCGTGCTGTGGGACAAGGACCCACGCCTGGCGCGACGGCTGATTGGCGCGCTCGCCGAGCTTCCGGGGCTGATTGTCGGCGACAACGAGCCTTATTCGGGCCGCCTCAAGGGAGACACCTTGTGGCGTCACGGGACGCAGCGCGGCCTGCCCCACGCCATCGTCGAGATCCGGCAGGACTTGATCGCCACCGAGGCGGGCCAGCAGGAATGGGGCGAGCGCCTCGCGGCGGTTCTCACAGGCCTCCTCGCGCACGACGACGTCGCGCAGGATCTGAGACGGCAATGCTACTACGGCTCGCATACGGACTGACTTCGCCTTTCCGGCGCCGCGGCAAAGGAGCAACCACATGGACAAGATCGACGCGACGACTCAAATTGAGCTCGAGGCCGCCGCCTTTCGCCGCCTTCTCGGCCACCTGCGCGAACGCACGGACGTACAGAATATCGACCTCATGAACCTCGCGGGCTTCTGCAGGAACTGCCTCGCGAACTGGTACCAGGAGGCGGCGGCTGAGCGCGGCGCGGCCATCTCCAAGTATGAGTCGCGCCAAGCAATCTACGGCATGCCGTACCGCGAATGGCAGGAGCGATACCAGACGGAAGCCTCCTCTGAAGCACGGGCAGCCTTTGCCGCAGCAAGCAAGAAAGAACACTAGCTAGAACGTGGCTTTTCCCCAGTTGCTGCGCCTCTGTGAGCCCTGCGCAAATACCTCTGGATCGTTCGCCTGCGCGGCTTGATGGAGGGAGGAGCCCCGTCTAGCGTCCGCGGCCGTTCGAGGAAGGTCTCGGGCGATTCGGCGCCGCACCTGCGCGCCGCCGCGACTGGGGATGCAATGATCCTGGGGGAGTACGCATGACGACGCTTCAATCTTCTTCGCAAAAGCAGCTGCGCCAGATCGTCGAGAGCATCGAGCGGCTCGAGGAGGAGAAGAAGGCGCTTTCCGGCGACATCCGCGACAAATACCTCGAGGCCAAGGGGCTGGGCTTCGATGTCAAGGTGCTGCGCCAGGTCGTCCGCCTCAGGAAGAAGAGCCAGGCGGAGCGTCAGGAGGAAGAGAGCGTGCTCGAGGTCTATCTGCACGCGCTCGGCATGCTGGGCGAGGGCGGGGCGGAGATCGAGGCCAAGGCTGAGCGGATGATCGCCGCCGAGTGAGGGTCTCTTCGGTCGGACTGGAGAGAGGTGTAGAAGCGCCTCGGTCGATTCGGCGCTCGGCCGAGGCGCTAACGACGGGCTGAAGCCGAAGCCTCAAACACGCCGTGTTTGCTCTGGGAGCCAAGGAAGGATGTCCTCGCTCTCGGGTCCCTAATTCCGCTGCGAACTTGAAATCACCTGGCCTGCAGCGCTCCCTGCGAAACGAGGCCCGTGATCGAGGCTTGTTGCTCAAAAGATAGACGAGCGCCTAAATAAGAGCTAATCGTTATTTGTTTCCGTGTTGATCAGAGAACCTGATGACGCACGTGACCTTCAAGCAGCTGCGATATTTCGATGCGCTCGCCCGCGAGCTGCATTTTGGCCGCGCGGCCGATGCCTGCTCTGTGACGCAGCCCGCGCTTTCGATGCAGATCCACGAGCTTGAGCAGAGCCTCGACCTGGTGCTGGTCGAGCGCACCCGCTCGGGCGTCCAGCTGACCGACAAAGGTCTCGAGATCGCCGGGCGCGCCGCGCGCATCCTGGGCGATGTCCGCGACCTCGTGGCGTTCGCCCACCATGCGAGCCGCGTGCTGTCGGGAACGCTCCGTCTCGGGGTCATACCCTCGGTCGCGCCCTACATGCTCCCCCCGCTGCTGCCGCTGCTGCGGGAGGCCTACCCCGAGCTCGAGCTCCACGTGCGCGAGACGCAGACCCAGCCCCTCACCCGCGAGCTGCTCGAAGGCAAGCTCGACGTCCTGCTCCTGGCGCTGCCCGTGAAGCATCCCGATCTCCAGAACATGGCTCTCTTCGAGGATCGGTTCGTTCTTGCCGTGTCGCAAAGCAAGAAGCTCTCGGGCCGCGTGCGGGCAACGAAGGAGATGATCGAGCACGAGCGCCTGCTTCTCCTCGAGGAGGGGCATTGTCTGCGCGATCAGGCGCTCACGTATTGCACGCTCCAGCAGGTCGATGCGGTCAACACCTTCGGCGCCTCGAGCCTGTCGACAATCGTCGAGATGGTGTCCGCCGGCTACGGCATCACACTTCTGCCCGAGATGTGTCTCGGCATCGAGGGACGCGGGCGCAAGCTGACCCTGGTTCGCTTCGTCGAGCCGGAGCCATACCGCACCATCGGTCTCGTCTGGCGGTCGACCTCGCCGAGGAAGCGCGACTTCGAGGAGCTGGGCCGCCTCGTCACCAAGGCCTGGAACGAGGGCCCGGCAGCAAGCCCGGGGCTCGCCGGCCGTCACAAGAAGGTGCTCAGCGGGGTAGCGTCCTGACCTGGCGCGCCGAGAGCCCGGCGGCGACCGCGGCTGGCCGCTCCACGGCGGCTTCGAGCTCGGCAAGGCTTACGGCATCCCCGCGGAACTCGTGCGCCCAGAGCAGCCGCGCGACCTGCTCTCCGGGCCTGAAGCGCATTGCCGGAACTCTGCCCTCGTCGTCGATCAGCTCGAGAGTCTTTGCGGCGTCGGGGTGCGCCATCCTGGCGAGCGCGGGATCGTCCGGCGACGCCGATGCCGTCAGCAGCGGGGCGAGCGGGAACGGCCGGTAGGAAAGCTCGTCGGGGTGCTCCTCGTCGAACGCCGGCGCCGCGGACCACGCGCTGTCATCCGCGACGCTGCCCGTCGTGATCGCCTCGCTTGGGGGCGTGAGCGACGAAGCTTCGGGATCGAGGGCCGCGGTCTTGGTCTCGGCGCTCCATTCGGCATTCTTGGACTTGGGCAGCGGTGCGGGTGGGAGACTGACCGGACCCAGCGAGGCATAGACGGGCGCAGGCATCTTTGCGGCGGCGTTCGTCGCGCGCGGCTTTTCTTCGTCGTCAAGAGATGCAAGCGTCGCCAGCATATCGAGGCGCGCGCGATCCGAATCCGACGGGCGCGCCGTGAACTGCGACGGGCGCTCGATCATGCGCGGCACGCCGACCAGCTTTGGCGCCGAGGCGAGCTGCATCTCGGGTGTTGGCGGCGGCGCGCCGACGCCCATTCTACCGTCCGATGAAGCCGTGGGCCTCGATGCGGGCGTGGGCTTGGGGGCTGAGAGCGGAGCCGGGCCGCCCGCGTCCGCAACCGCGATCACGCCCTTCGGCGTGTCGCGAACCTGGAAGTATTGCGCGACCTCGGTCGCGAGGTCCTTCTTGCGCTCGCGCGCCGCGGCGACGTCAGCGCGTGTGATCGGGCCTCCGTCCGCGGGCTCGTGCTTCGAATGGCCGGACGGGAACAGGAGAGCGAGCTCGTCGCGCCCCATGCGCGGCCAGTGGCGCACGCGGCCTGTGTCGACATGGACGAACGGGATGGCCGAGGTCGGGTAGTAGCCGACACCGCCGCGCTCGCGCACCAGCGCCGAATAGCGCATCTGTCGCACCGGCACGTCGGGGAAGGCGACGTCGACGGCCTTGCCGGTGATGTGCTGGCTCTGGCTCGCCTGCCCGCCGACCGTCTTGCGCAGCTTCTCATTCGTGGCGCGCGACCGGTATCCGCAGATGATGTGCACGGGCTCGCGCGAGCCGAGCTCCTCGTGCATCTCCCAGACGATGTCGATCGTCTTGGGATCGATCTCGACCTCCTGGTTCTTGCGCCAGTCGCGCATGATCCAGTTGATCTTGGCGAGCGCCTCGGGGATGTAGGCGCCGTCCTTCTTGTAGAGGACGGTCAGCGTCTCTTTGGTGTGGATGTGGTAGAAGGAGATCGTGCGCTCGCCCGTCGGCGTGGCGCCGATACCGGCGGCAGTGAGCGCCAGCACGCCACCGAGTGCCGAAAGCGCGCCGATGAGGCGTCGTGCGCTCAAGTCCACGGAACTCCCTCTCGCCTGAATAACCCTGGCGCCACCGCCCCCGCGGCCCATGCGCTGATAGGGTTACGCTCCCAACCCTTAACGGTTTGTAACCATTGAATGGGGGCATACGAGGGCTCGTCCGCGGCAGAAACGGGGCAGAGACCGGCAGCCACAGACTTTGAGATGCGAGGCCGGCTCAGAACCCGCCGAAGAAGTTGCTGAGGAACGTGTCGAAGGACGTATTCTTGGCTTGGATCGCCCGCAACTCCGACGACGAGACAGGCGCCAGGTGATCCGGCCCGCGCGCGATCTGATCGAACTTGCCTTCGAGCGCCAGCTTGATGCGCTGCTCGTGCCCGTAGACGTCCTTCCAACCTTGCTCGTTGCCCGCGTCATCGATCCATGCCGTGAAGTAGGTGATGTGGACCGGCACCTTGGTGTCGAGCGTGATGGGGTTTTCGTCGGCCGGCGCCGCAATCAGCGCATCGACCTTCGCCGCATCCCACCCCTTGTCGCCGCCGAGCAGGATCTCGGCGAGCCTGTCCGGATTGCGCACGCGCACGCAGCCATGGCTGAACGCGCGCGTGGTCTCCTCGAACAGGCCTTTGGTCGCCGTGTCGTGCATGTAGACGGTGTGTTTGTTGGGGAACGAGAACTTGAGGTTGCCGAGCACGTTGCTGGCCCCCGGCGGCTGGTGCACGTCGTAGCGGCGGATATCCGCGCTGCTCCAGTCGACGCTGTAAGGATCGACCGGCCGGCCATTGTAGGAGAGGCGGAGGTTTTGCTTCTCGAAGTAGGAGCCCCCGCGTGCGAGTGATGGGTAGAGCTCGCGCACCTTGATGCTGTCGGGAACGTTCCAGCGCGGATGCACGGTGACGAGCTCGACCTCGTCCGAGAAGATCGGCGTCTGCTTGTCGGGGAGCCCGGTGATCACCCGCTCCTCGTGGATCACCTTGTCGTCCTTGACTACGCGAATGAGAAACTCGGGCACGTTGACCCAAACGTGATACTTGCCGAGGTCATCGGGCATCCAGCGCCACTCTTCCATGTTGGCGAGGAGGCGCGCCGGGCTCGGCGTGTCGACGTCGTTCAGCACTGCGCGTGTTCCTGCGCCGACGATGCCGTCGGGGCTGAGCCCTTTCTCTTTCTGGAACTCCTTGACCGCCTTGGCGAGCGCGTCGTCGTAGAGTGTCTCGTCGGCCGGAGCCTCTGCCGTGCCTTGGGGGAGCGCCACGCCGAGCCGCTTCCTGAGGAGCGCCACGCTCGCGTGTTTCTTTCCCGGAACGAGCTGCGGGCCCGCCGGCACCTTGACGACCTCGGGCGCGGCTGCCGCCGATTTCAGCCGCTCGAGATACATCTGGCGCAGCTTCTCGAACTGGGGATGCTTGGGATGCAGCCCGCGCAAGTAGGCGTCGGGTTCGCTCGCAGCGGCGATCTCTTCGAGCACGGTTTTCGGATCGCGCAGCTGCGGCAGGCGGTCGAGGTACGACGAAAGCTGCTTGGATGGCTCGGTGATGCGCCCGCCGCGGGCATGGCGCGCGTATTTGAGCGCCGCGAGCGAAAGCGCCATCTCGACGTCCGCGAGCTTTTCGCGTGAGAGCTGCGCCGACGCAGTCACGTTGTCCGGCAATTCAAAGTCCGTCGCGTCGAGACCCCAGTCGCCGGCCTTCTTGATCTCTGCAACAAGCGCCGCGGCTTTGGCTGTGGGCGATGTCTTGTCGACCCAGAGCGGCTCGTCCTTGCGGCTCTCGTAGAACGCGGCGAGCGCGACGGTATCTTGCTTGTCGGCGTCCGAGAGCTTCGTGGCAAGTTTGGCAAGCAGCTGGCGAACATCGGCGCCAAGCCCCGGTTCCTGCGGTGCCGAGGGCGCCGCAGGGGCAGCCGCGCTATCCGCGGGCGTGCTCGAAGGGGTTGGAGAGGTTGCGGTCGTGGCCTCTGGCTTCGCAGGCTCAGCCGGAGGGGGCGAAGCCGGCGCGGCCGCACTCGGCAAGGTGGCAGCGGGCGGTGGCACGACAGCGGTGTCGGGCGATGCAGGTGCAGCCGGTGCGATGGGCGCAGCTTCGGCGGGGGGAGGAGCCGTCACCGGCGCTTGCGTCGCCGCCGTAGGAGTGGCAGGTGCGCCCGTCGCGGGCGGCTCGTTGGCCATGGCGGTCGCGCACAGCGACAACGCGAGCGTGACGCCCGGTACGGACCAGAGCCAGGTACGCATGGAAACCCCCACGAAGAACGGCCAGCGGAAGCTAGCCGACGGAACGCGGCTTGAGAAGCCGGATGGCGGCCTGATGTGGCGCCGTCCTGACAATGGATTCCGACTGTTGTCGAATTGTGAACAAAGCCCGAGGCGTGATCCTCAGTGGTCTGTCCAATATTGCAGATTGGGCCCGGCCTTTCGGCCGGGCCCACGATCAAGAGGGCATCAGACAGCCTTCAGGAGAAGGCCGGGCTAGTTGACGCGTGGCTCCAGACCGTACTCCTGCATTTTCCGGTAGAGCGTCGAGCGGCCGATCTTGAGCCGCTTGGCGACCTCCGTCATATGACCGCGGTAGCGACCGAGTGCGAGGCGGATCATGTCGGCCTCGATGTCCTCGAGCGAGCGGATCTCGCCGCTCTCGGTGACGGCCGGAATGCCGAGCGACGACTGTCCCCCCGCGGGCCGCACCTCGACTGTCTTCGGGATCGTGCCCTCGGCGCCGAGGAGCGCCGGACCCGTATAGGCCGGCGGCTTCTGAAGCTGCGACGGCGCGGGCGGCACCGCGGCCTCGAAGCCCTCGACTTGCGCGGCGATCTGCGGGAACTCCGCGACCGAAAGCTCAGGGCCATCGGCCAGCACGACGGCGCGGAAAATCGCGTTCTCGAGCTGGCGCACGTTGCCGGGCCAGCTGTAGGCCTCGAGCAGTTTCAGCGCATCGTCGCTGAGCCCGCCGACGCGCTTGCCCTCCTCGGCTGAGACGCGCGCCAGAAAGTGCCGCGCCAGCTCGGCAATGTCCTCGCGCCGCTCGCGCAGCGGCGCCACCCAGATCGGGAAAACGTTCAACCGGTAGTAGAGGTCCTCGCGGAACTTCCCGTCGCGCACGAGCTGGATCATGTCTCGGTTGGTCGCCGAGATGAGGCGGAAGTCGACCTTGACCGGCTTTTTCGCGCCCACGGGATCGATCTCGCCCTCTTGCAGGGCACGCAGAAGCTTCACCTGCGCGTCGAGCGGCAGCTCGCCCACCTCGTCGAGGAACAGCGTGCCCTGGTCGGCCTCCTGGAACTTGCCGACGCGGCGCTCGACTGCCCCCGTGAACGAGCCCTTCTCGTGGCCGAAGAGAATGCTCTCGACGAGGTTCTCGGGGATGGCGCCGCAGTTGACCGTGATGAACGGCTTGCCGGCGCGCTCGCTCTCACCCTGGATGGCGCGCGCGATGAGCTCCTTGCCGACCCCGCTCTCGCCTTCGATGAGGACCGGGATGTTCGACGCCGCCGCGCGCTTGCCGAGCGCGATCACGCGCTGCATGGCTTCGCCCCGGATGATGAGATCGTCGAAGGTGAGCGTGCCCTCTGCCCGCTTCTTGATGCGGCTGATCTCTCCCGCGAGCGCCTCGATCTTCATGGCGCTGTTGATCGAGACTTCGAGGCGCTCGGGCGAGGCCGGCTTGATCACGAAGTCGACGGCGCCGAGGCGCATGGCATTGATCGCCGCATCGATCGAGCCGTGGGCGGTTTGCACGATGATCGGCGGGACTTGCTTGCCCTTGAGCCTTTCGAGCACGTCCATGCCGTCGATGCCGGGCATGACGAGGTCGAGCAGCACCAGCGCGATCGATCCGCGATCTGGCCCTTCGAGCACTTCGAGGGCCTGCTCTCCGGAATTCGTGGATTTGGTCTCGAAGCCGAAGCGCTTGACGGTCTCTTCTAGGATGCGGCGCTGGGCAGGATCGTCGTCAACGATAAGGACACGCTTTGCCATGTGGCACTCAGGACTCAACAACAACACTTGGGACAAGGCCGGTTGTACGTGGATCGAGATGTCCCGCTAAAGGACAGCTCGTGACCGGCCACTCACTTCTGGCCCCGAGATTGCCCCACAACGGTAAACAAGCTATTGCGCGCGTGCCCATGTTGAGCCTTTTTTGTTTCCGGCTCTCGCGAGCGCGGACACTTGAATTTGCCTGGGCCCCCGAGCACATTGAGCTGGGAATTCCGCACAAGACCTGGAGCCTCGAACGATGCCGATGTCGCGCACCGCCGATTGCACTGCTGCGGCTCAGATGTTGCGCGCACCTGAAGGAAGCGGCTCCGGACGGTCGGTCGACGCGAGCACGCTTCCCGAATGGGATCTCAACGATCTCTACATGTCGCCTCAGGCGCCCGAGGTCGCGCGCGATCTCGACGCGTCCGCGAGAGAGGCGCGGCGCATCAAGGACACCTATCAGGGCAAGCTGTCGGCGCTCGCCAAGGACGGCACGAAGCTGGCCGAGGCCGTCAGGGCCTACGAGGCGCTCGCGGATCTGATGGGCAAGGTCGGCTCCTACGCCGCGCTCCTCTATGCGGCGAACCAGTCCGATCCCGCGCGCGCCAAGTTCTACGGCGACGTGTCCGAGAAGCTGACCCAGATCTCGAGCGACCTCATATTCTTCGAGCTCGAGCTCAATCAGATCGACGACGCCGCGCTCGATGCGGCGCTCGCCTCCCCTGCGCTCGCCCGCTACAAGCCGTGGTTCGACGACCTGCGCAAGGAGAAGCCCTACCAGCTCGAGGAGAAGCTCGAGACTCTCTTCCACGAGAAGGGGCAGACCTCGCGCGGGGCCTGGAGCCGTCTCTTCAACGAGACCATGTCGGCGTTGAAGTTCTCGGTCGAGGGCGAGCCGGCGCCCTTGACGCTCGAGGCAACCTTGAACCTCCTTTCCGATCCGGCGGAGCCCCGGCGCAAAGCCGCCGCCGAGGCGCTCTCGCGCGTGTTCAAGGAGAATGTCCGCCTCTTCACGCTCATCACCAACACGCTCGCCAAGGACAAGGAGATCTCCGACCGCTGGCGCGGTTTCAAGGATGTCGCCGCGAGCCGTCACCTGGCTAACCGCGTCGAGGCCCCCGTCGTCGATGCGCTCGTCGCAAGCGTCCGAGCGGCCTATCCGCGCCTGTCGCACCGCTACTACGCCATGAAGGCGCGCTGGCTCGGCATGGAGCGGCTGTCCCATTGGGACCGCAACGCACCGCTCCCCGACAAGCCTGAGCGTATTTTCTCGTGGGGTGACGCCGAGAGCATGGTGCTCGATGCCTACGGCGCGTTTGCCCCCGACATGGCCTCGATCGCCAAGGAGTTCTTCGACAAGCGCTGGATCGATGCGCCGCTGCGCGAAGGCAAGGCGCAGGGCGCATTTTCCGCTTCCACCGTGCCCTCGGTTCACCCTTACGTTCTCCTGAACTACCAGGGCAAGCCCCGCGATGTGATGACGCTCGCCCATGAGCTGGGCCACGGCGTGCACCAGATGCTCGCCCGCGCGCAGGGCCCGCTGCTGGCGCCGACACCGTTGACGCTTGCAGAGACGGCGTCAGTCTTTGGCGAGATGCTGACCTTCCGCGCGCTCCTTGCCGCGACCAGCGACCGCAAAGAGAAGAAGGCCATGATCGCGGGCAAGGTCGAGGACATGCTGAATACGGTCGTGCGCCAGATCGCCTTCTACAACTTCGAGCGCAAGGTCCACGAGGCGCGCCGGGAGGGCGAGCTCACGAGCGACCAGCTCGGCGCATTCTGGCTCGAGGTGCAGTCCGAGAGCCTTGGCCCCGCGATCGACTTGAAGCCCGGCTACGAGGTCTACTGGAGCTACGTGCCCCACTTCATCAACTCGCCGTTCTACGTCTACGCCTATGCCTTCGGCGATTGCCTCGTGAACTCGCTCTACGGTCTCTACCAGGAGGCGCATCCGGGCTTCGTGGCGAAATACTTCGATCTCTTGAAAGCCGGCGGCTCGAAGCACCACTCGGAGTTGCTGGCGCCCTTCGGCTTGAACGCCAGCGATCCCGCTTTCTGGTCGAAGGGGCTCCGCGTGATCGAGGGCATGATCGACGAGCTCGAGGCGATGGACAGGGCCGCGTAGTTTCGGCGCGGCAGCCCGTTATACGGACTGTACAACGTCGGATTCCGATGTTATACAAAATGTACAACATTTCCATGGAGTCGGCCCGTGAAGCTCGAGATCAAGAAGATCGGCAATTCGACCGGCCTCATCCTGCCGAAGGAGCTGCTCGCGCGCTTGGGGCTCGAGCAGGGGGATGCTGTCATCGTGACAGAGACGTCCTCCGGCTTCAGCATAAGCCGTGATGATCCGACGATGGCGAAGGGCCTAAAGATCGCGCGTAAGGCAATGAAGACCTACCGCAATGCGCTCAAAGAGCTTGCGAAGTGACCGAGCCGGTATGGCTGCCGGTCGAGCTCGTAATTGCGGTCCATGATGAGCAGCTTCGAGAGTTTGGCGGTCCTGAGGGGCTGAGAGACCGTGCAATGCTGGAATCGGCGCTTGCCCGGCCAATCAACAAACATGCCTATGCAGAGACCGATCTCGCGAAGCTCGCTGCAGCGTACGCCTTTGGAATCGCGCGCAATCACCCGTTTGTGGACGGCAACAAGCGCACGGCCTTGCTGTCGATCGTCACGTTTCTCGGACTGAATGACGTCGACTTCATCGCCAGCGAGGCAGAGGCGGTCGTCATCATCCGGGACTTGGCCGCGGGCGAGGTGGACGAAGAGGGCCTCGCCCGCTGGATCCGCGACAACTGGCCGAAATAGTTATGCCGCGCGGGCGCTTGCCATTCCGGCTGGCGCGTTCGTAGGTCGACTGTCAAGGCTCATTCGTGCCGCTGAGGAATAATTTCCCGGCTTCCGGCCGCTGAGCCGCGGGCGTATAAGCCCGCCACTTTGCTGCAATGCAGCGTTAGACGATCGCGTCAGACCCCGTCGGCCTGCCGCATGAAGCAGCGGGCTGGAACATCCAGCCTGTAAGGGGCGTCCATCGTGGCCCAATCCAAAGCCGCCGAGCCGGCAGGCGAGAACGGCACTCAAGACGAGCTCACAAGCCGCCATTTCTGGACGCTTGTCGTCGGCTCCATCGGCGTCGTCTACGGTGACATCGGCACGAGCCCGCTCTATGCGTTTCGCGAGGCCGTGGTCGCGGCGCGCCACGGGGGGCTTGACGATCAGGAGTCCGTGCTCGGCGTCCTCTCGCTCATCGTCTGGGCGCTCGTGCTCATCGTAAGCGTAAAGTACGTGACGCTTCTGTTGCGGGCGGACAACCGCGGCGAGGGCGGCATGTTCGCGCTGATGGCGCTCGGCCAATCGGTCGCCCGCCGGTCGTCGCCGCTGATCTTCGGCCTCGGGATCGCCGGCGCCTCGTTCTTCTATGGCGACGCGATCATCACGCCGGCAATCTCGGTTCTCTCTGCGGTCGAGGGCCTGAAGCTCGTCTCGCTCGAGTTCGAGAAGTGGGTCCTGCCCCTGTCGCTCGTAATTCTTGTCGGTCTCTTTGCCGTCCAATCGCGCGGCACCGCCAAGGTCGCGGCATTCTTCGGGCCCATCACGGTCGTCTGGTTCCTCGCCCTTGCGATCGGCGGCCTGATCCACCTTGTCGACGACCCCAGCGTGTTCGCGGCTCTGAGCCCGCACCACGGGATCCAATTCGTAGCGACCAACGGGCTCCTTGGCCTCACCGTCCTTGGCCTCGTCTTCCTGGCCGTGACGGGCGCCGAGGCGCTCTATGCCGATCTCGGCCATTTCGGGAGGAAGCCGATCCAGTTCGCGTGGTTCTCGCTCGTTTTTCCGGCGCTCCTGATCAACTATTTCGGCCAGGGGGCGCTGGTGCTGGCCAAGCCCGAGGCCCTGACGCACCCCTTCTACAACCTCTATCCGGAATGGGCCCTGATCCCGATGGTCGTCCTGGCCACGGTCGCGACCGTGATCGCGAGCCAGGCCGTCATCACGGGTGCCTATTCGCTGGCCCGCCAGGCCATTCAGCTCGGCCTCCTGCCGCGCTTCGCCATCAAGCACACCTCCGAAAGCATGGCGGGGCAGATCTACCTGCCGCGGGTCAACTACCTGCTGCTTGCCGGCGTCGTCCTCGTGGTCTTGCTGTTCCGCACCTCGTCCAACCTCGCCGCCGCCTACGGCGTGTCCGTGACCGCAGCCATGGTGATCGACACGCTCATGGCCTTTTTCGTGATCTGGAAATGCTGGCGCTGGCCGGTCTGGCGCGTGGCGCTCCTCATGGTGCCGCTGCTGTTGATCGAGCAGGCCTTCTTCACCGCCAACGTGCTGAAGCTCTTCGAGGGCGCCTGGGTGCCCCTCGTCATCGCCGGGATCCTGGGGCTCATCATGTACACTTGGGTCAGGGGCTACGGCCTTCTCCTCAAGATTACGCGCCGCGACGAGGCGGACCTCGATTGGCTGGTGCGCAAGCTCGAGGCCAAGCCGCCGGTGCGCGTGCCGGGAACGGCCGTATTCCTGAGCTCGGACGTCGACGCCGCGCCGACGTCGCTGATGCACAACCTGAAGCACAATCGCGTGCTTCACGAGCGCAACATCATTCTCTCGATCCGCACCGAGGACACGCCGCGCGTTCCCCGCCATGAGCGCGTCGAGGTGGACCGCTCGAACGAGACCTTCATCAAGGTCATCGCCTACTACGGATTCATGGAGACGCCGAGCGTGCCCAAGATCTTCGAGAGCTGCCGCCGGAAGGATCTCAACGTCGACATGGCGGCGACCTCGTTCTTCCTGTCGCGCCGCTCGTTGCGGCCGAAGTCGAAATCCGAGATGCCGCGCTGGCAGGAGCTGCTCTTCATCTGGCTCGCGCGCACCGCCGAGGATGCGACGACCTATTTCAAGATCCCGACCGACCGCGTCGTCGAGGTGGGCACGCAGGTTGCGATTTAGCGCAGTTCACAGTGTAGCGAAGCCTCATGGATCGAGAGCCTCACCATGAGGCTCGCTCTGGGAGCGCGCAGTCCTTCATCCGTCGACAAGCTCAGAGCTTGCCCCGGACTTGATCCGGGGACGAAGGGCGTTGCAGATTGTTGCGGGATTTGTGATCGCCGGAGAGCCTCATGGTGAGCTTCACCCCGAGCTTGTCGAGGGGCGAACCATGAGGCGTATAGGCCTTAGCTCTTCAGAGCCTCGAGGTCCGCTTCTCCGGCGGCCTCGAGCGTGACGCTCTCGCCGCAGCCGCACGCGCTCTTCTGGTTCGGGTTGTTGAACACGAACGTGGCCGAGAGCTTGTCGGCCTTGTAGTCCATCTCCGTGCCGAGCAGGTAAAGCACGGCCTGCGGATCGACGATCACGCGCGCGCCGTCGGCCTCGACGACCTCGTCGAACTTCTCGATTCTGTCGGCCCAGGTCATGGTGTACTCCATGCCCGCGCAGCCGCCCTTCTTGACGCCGATCTTGAGGCCCAGCACTTCGGGCCCCTTCGACGCCATGATGGCTTTGACGCGCGCCGCGGCGGCATCCGTCAGCGTCAGCACCTTGGGACGCGGCCGGCGCCCGGTGACGGGGGTATTCTCGCTCATGCTCTGCAGATCCTGGTTCAAGGCCATGGGTGCAAATCGCAATATAGCGATTGATTTGCCTTCCTGCGAGACCCGGTTCGGAGCCTGAAATCTAGGGCTTAATAAGCTCCACTGCCTCGGCGGTTATGCTGTAGCCGGCGTCTGCGAGCCCCGTGAAGGCCGTCTCGGTCTTAAGAACGCCCGTCACGGTGACCGGATCGAACGAGCCGCTGACGTCGAAGCCGTCGGCCGCCTTGACGTAGATGATCTGGTTTGCGGGCGGCGGCGGCACGTGAATGCAGGCGCCGACGAACGGGACCAGCAGGAACTCCTTGATGCTGGTCGCCTCGAAGTCGAGCGGCACCACGTAGCCGCCGATCTTGACCCGCTTGCCGTCGAGCTCGGCGACCACGGCCGGCGGCTTGTCACCGCCCGGCTGGTGGCGCTTCAAGGTCATGAACTTCCCCTCCGGCAACGGCGGCGGTGCCGGAGTGCCGTCGTCGCTCTTGGGCGTCACGCCCGAGAAGAAGGTCTTATTGGGGCTCGCGGGCGCCGGCCCGCCCTGAGGAATGAGCTGCGCCCATTTGAGCTCGAGCGGCACGTCGGCCGAGAACGCGCCGAGAGGCGCCAGCCCGGCGGCCGTCGCGAGCAACATGCCTGCAAAGATCTTCCTGATCATCTTTCGCATCCAATCAAGTTCGAACCGTCATGCCGTCGGCGAGCGACAAGCGATAGGCACGCAACGCCGGGATCAGCCCGGCCACCACGCCGGCAAGGACGATCGCCCCGAGCGTCAGCCACTCGGCCCCCGTCGGCGCGTCCACAGCGAGGCCCAACCCGTAGGCCCGATCGACGACGGGCCTCAGCAGGATGAGGCTTCCGTAAAGGAGCGCCACGCCGAGTCCGACGCCCGAGAGCGTGAGGAAGGCGGCTTCCGTCGTGAGCAGGCCGAGGATCGTTGCCGGTCTCGCGCCGACCGAGCGCAGGATCGCCATTTCGCGCCGTCGCTCGTTGAGCGAGGTGAGGATCGTCGTCACCATGCCGAGGAGCGCGGTCGCCACCACCATCGCCGAGATGACCGACAGCGCCGTCTCTGCCGTCGCGACCAGAGCCCAAAGCTCCTGCAACGCCGCGCCGGGGATGATCGCCGAGAGCGGCTCCTCCCTGTATTCGTTGATCGCCCGCTGCAGCTTGAACGTCGCGAGCTTCGAGTTGAGCCCGACGAGCGCGGCCGTGATGGCCTTGGGCTCGAGGTGCATTTTGCGCACCTCATCGGCCGAGATGCCCTGTCCCGGCACCGGCATGCCAGTCTGCCAATCGACATGGATCGCCTCGATGGCCTCGAGGCTAACGAAAAGCGTGCGGTCGACCGGCGTCCCCGTCTTGGCGAGGATGCCCGCGACCTGGAACGGCTTGTCCTCGTGCTCGACGAACGACACGCTTCCCGTCCCGTGCGCGACGACGATGCGGTCGCCCACCTTGTATCCAAGCGCTGAGGCGACATCGGCGCCGATCACAACATCGAAGAGATCCGAAAACGGCTTCCCCGCGGCGAACGCCAATGGTTGGCCGTGCCGGTATTTGTAGCGCGTGAAATAATCCGTCGTCGTGCCGAGCACGCGAAATCCGCGATGGCTGTCGCCGAGCGAGAGCGGCACCATCCAGGCCACCTCCGGCCGCTTGGCAATGTCCTGGTAGCTCTTCCAGGTGACGTTGTTGGTGGCGTTCCCGATGCGGAACACGGAATAGAGCAGGAGCTGAATGGCGCCGCTGCGCGCCCCGACCACGAGGTCCGTCCCCGAGATCGTGTCGGCGAAGCTTTGGCGCGCGCCGGTGCGCACCTTCTCCACCCCCAACAGCAGCATGACGCTGACCGCGATCGCGAGCACGGTGAGAGAGGCGGTAAGCGCGCGGTTGCGCAACGATTGCGCGGCGAGACGCGGAATGATCATGGCGCGCCACCTCTCGACGTTACCGCGATCTCATCGAGGCGCATGACACGGTCGAACCGTGAGCCCAGTTCCTCCTCGTGGCTGACCATGATCAGCGTCGCTCCCGCCGCCGCGACTTCCGCGAACAGGAGATCGAGGAACGCCGCCTGCCGGTTGCGATCGAGCGCCGACGTCGGCTCGTCGGCGACGATGATCTCGGGGCGCCCGATCAGCGCCCGCGCGGCCGCGACGCGCTGCTGCTGGCCGACGGAGAGATTTGCCGCGCAATGACCGTCGAGCTCAGAAGCCTCGAGCCCGAGGCTCGCAAGCAGTCGCCGCGCCTCGCTTGCGTCCGTGCCGGCGCTGCGTACGCGGTCGCGTCGCCTCGCAGCGAAACTCAGCGGCAAGACCACGTTGTCCACGACCGAGCCGTAAGGGAGCAGGTTGAACATCTGGAAGATGATCCCGAAGTGCTCGGCGCGAAAGCGATCCCGCGCCGCGCTGGAAAGCTTGCCCAAGTCCGTGCCGAGCACCTCGAGCCGGCCTGCCGACGGCGTGATGATGCCGGCGAGCAGGCTGAGGAACGTCGATTTCCCGGAACCCGACGGCCCGACGAGCAGCACGCGCTCGCGCGCCGGCAGCCTGAATTCATCGATCGCGAGGGCAAACGGCCTGCGGCCCGGCCACGTGAAGCGGACGCCCGACATCTTGACGATGTCGGACGCCTCTTTTCCGTTCGCATCTGAGACGGCATCGCCGCGAGCTTTTCTCAGATCCGCGGGTCCGGACCACGGTGGCTCCCCTCCCCCTTGCGGGGAGGGGTTAGGGGTGGGGTGATACCCAGAAACAATGCCCTCGTCTTTGTGCGCCACCCCACCCGGCGCGTTCCGCGCCACCCTCCCCGTCAAGGGGAGGGTGAGCATAAATCGACGGATCAATGAGGATGGAACAGGCACGAGTCCCGGCTCCTCACATAATGCCGCCGAGATCGAGGGTCGGCTTGTCACGGCTGACCTCATATTTGTTCTGGGCTTTCTCGGTGACGACATTGACGGTGAGCTTCTGCGCCCCTGCGAAGCTCTTGAAGTAGTCGAACCCGATCGATGCCAGCGCCGCCGGCTTTGCGCACTCGAGCACGTAGGTCACGTGAAACGCGTTGTGCCCCTCTTCTGCCTCGTGATCCCCATGTTCTCCTTTGGCGTGCTCGCCGCCTTTCTCTTCCGACTTGGCGTCGTGATCCTTGTCGCCGTCCTCGTGCTCGGCTTCGACGTTGACCTTGGCCTCGGCAACCTTGCAGCCAGCGGCCTCGGGTACCTTGAACAGCTTGAGCGGCTCGCCGAGCGTCTTGCTTGCCTTGTCGACCGCGGCCTTGTCGTCCTTGCTCGCAGCCGCATGCTCGAAGCCGACGATATCCATGCCCGGGACCTCGAGCTCCAAGGAGATGCGGGCCTTCTCGACGGCGATGTTGAGCGTGCCGTGGCCGTGCTCGTGCGCTCCGAGCTCGCGATGCTCGTCCTCGGCCATCGCGGGGGTGGCGGCCATTGCGGCTGCAAGAACGGTGAGAGTGATGCGTTTCATGTGGGTAACCCTGTCCGGAAAGGAGTGTCGCAACTGAAGCATCGCGGGGCGCCCGTCACCAAGACGGCGCGCGGCGAATGCCTCTCGGCTTCGTGGTTAGGCTGCGACGGACGAGGGCGGGCCGCGCGCGTCGAAGGCGGCGGTCGGGATGGCGAGAAGAGGTGCCTGGTCGAGCTGCGCCAGCAAGACCCCGCCCTCAATTGACGGTGGCGCGAGTGCCGGCAGCTCTGGAAGGACGAGTGTGCCTGCCGCGGCAACAGTCCAGCAGAGCGCACAGTCGTCGTGCGTCTTGAGCGGCGGACAGTTGTGGTCGGCGGCCGGGTTGAAGAACGTGCGGCAGGCGAGCGCGAGATTGGCGTCGGGCGCGCGCGGGGCGTGCGTGTGTCCGAATGACAGGACGAGCTGCGTCGCGAGCGCGACCAGCGCCAGATATCCGAACTCAGCGCGACGCCTGAAGTGGCGCATGCCTGTCTCCGCCTGTGCCGGGAAGATAGCAGAACATAGGGCGCAATAAAGACCGCGAGAATGACAGGATGTTGATCGTCCGCCCAAGACAAGGACGGTGCGTGCCTCGGAGCGCGGCGGAGGAATATCCGGCGCGCGGCGCGCCCGATTGTTACGCCCGGCTCGCTTCCGTATTGAGCGTCTCGCGCCCGAGCGCCTCGAGCACGGTTGTGACGATGCCCGGCGCCGCGAGCCCCGCGCGCTCGTACATCTTTGCCGGCGCGTCGTGGTCGATGAAGAGGTCGGGCAGCGCCATGGAGCGCACCTTGAGGCCGCGGTCGAGCAGGCCGCTCTCGGCGAGATGGGTAAGCACATGGCTTCCGAAGCCGCCGATCGAGCCCTCCTCGACGGTCACCAGCACCTCGTGATTGAGGGCGAGGCGGCGGATGAGATCCGCATCCAGAGGCTTGGCAAAGCGCGCGTCCGCGACTGTCGTCGAGAGGCCGAACGCCGCAAGCTGGTCCGCGGCTTTGAGGCATTCGCCGAGACGCGTGCCGAGCGAGAGCAGCGCCACCGCCGTTCCTTCGCGAACGACGCGACCGCGCCCGATCTCGAGCGGAACACCCTCTGCAGGCAGTGCGATGCCCACGCCCTCGCCGCGCGGATAACGCAGCGCCGAGGGCCGGTCGTCGATTTGCGCCGCAGTGGCGACCATGTGCACGAGCTCGCCTTCGTCCGCCGCCGCCATGATGATGAAGCCCGGCAGGCAGCCGAGAAAGGCGACGTCGAACGATCCCGCATGCGTCGGCCCGTCGGCTCCGACGAGCCCGGCGCGGTCGATGGCGAAGCGCACCGGCAGGCTCTGCACCGCGACGTCATGCACGACTTGGTCGTAGGCGCGCTGCAGGAATGTCGAATATATCGCTGCGAACGGTTTCAAGCCCTCGGTGGCGAGCCCGGCCGCAAACGTCACCGCATGCTGCTCGGCGATGCCGACATCGAAGGTTCGATCCGGGAACTCGCGGCCGAAGACATCGAGCCCGGTGCCGTCCGGCATCGCTGCCGTTATTGCGACGATCCGCTTGTCCTTCCTCGCTTCCGCGACGAGGCTGTCGGCGAACACGCGCGTATACGTCGGCGCGTTGGGCTTGGGCTTCACCTGCGCGCCGGTGATGACATTGAACTTGGCGACGCCGTGATACTTGTCGTCGGAGGCCTCGGCGGGCCCGTACCCCTTGCCCTTCTTCGTCACGACATGGATCAGCACCGGCCCCTGGCTCGAGTCGCGCACGTTCTTGAGCACGGGGAGCAGCTGGTCGAAATCGTGCCCGTCGATCGGGCCGACGTAGTAGAAGCCGAGCTCCTCGAACCACATGCCGCCCTGCCACAGGTGGCGCGTATATTCCTCCATGCGCGCCGCGCGCCGCTCCCAGCTCTTGGGCAGCCGCTTGGCGAGCTGCTTGGCGAGATCGCGCAGGTGCAGATATGTGCCGCTCGAGGTGACGCGCGCGAGATAGGCCGAGAAGGCGCCCGTCGGCGGCGCGATCGACATGTCGTTGTCGTTGAGGATCACGATCAGGCGCTCGTCGCGAGCCCCCGCATTGTTCATGGCCTCGTATGCCATGCCGGCGCTCATAGCGCCGTCGCCGATCACGCACACGACGTTGTTCTTGCCGCCCTTGAGATCGCGCGCGACCGCCATGCCGAGGCCGGCCGAGATCGAGGTCGAGGAATGCGCCGCCCCGAACGGGTCGTACTCGCTCTCCGCGCGCTTCGTAAATCCCGATAGCCCGCCGCCCTGGCGCAGCGTACGGATGCGGTCGCGCCGCCCGGTCAGGATCTTGTGCGGATAGGATTGGTGCCCGACATCCCAGACCAGCCGGTCGCGCGGCGTATCGAACAGATAGTGCAGCGCGACCGTGAGCTCGACCACGCCGAGGCCCGCGCCCAGATGCCCGCCGGTGACGGAGACGGCATCCACCGTCTCGCGCCTCAACTCGTCTGCGAGCTGAGGGAGATCCTTTTCGGAGAGCTTGCGGAGATCCTCAGGCGTCCTGATTGTGTCGAGCAGCGGAAATTGACTCACGGGGAATATTTCCCTCACTTGGATCTGCGCTGAGACTAACGCCCTTATGCGCCCAACGCCATGTTGTCGCAGTAGGTGATACTGCCGCAGCTCGGGTCGACCTTAACGCCGTTCCGGCGCCAGAAGAAGGCGGCAGAGGCAGGCGAGGGTCATTTTTCGGCGTCGAGCGGCTCGCTGCCCTTAGGGCTTCCGTCGGCATTGAAGGTGAGCTTCTCGACGCGCGCCTCCGCCTGCTTCAGAAGCCGGTCGCAGTGGTCCCGCAAGGCCTCGCCGCGCTCATAGATGGCGATGCTCTCCTCGAGCTCGACGTCGCCGCGCTCGAGCCGGCTGACGATGGTCTCGAGCTCCTTCAACGCCCGCTCGAAGCTCATGTCCTTGATGTCGGCGTGTTTTGCCGTCGCTTTCACGGTGCTCATGTCGATACCTGGTTGGATCCCCTCCCGCTTGAGGGGAGGGGTTGGGCGCGGGGGGGGGACGCCCACCGCCAGTTGGGGATTAGCTCTCTCCCGACCTCCCCCACAAGGGGGGAGGAGGAAAATCCTCGCTACGCGCCGACGTCCATGAGGGTGCGCACATGGACCCCGACCGACTTGGCGAGCGCCTCGAGATCGTAGCCGCCTTCGAGCATCGACACGATGCGCCCGTTGGCGTGCTTGCCCGCGATCCTGGCGATTTCCTCGGTTGCCCACATGAAATCCGCTTCCACCAGCTCGAGCCCGCCGAGCGGATCGCGCCGATGCGCATCAAATCCCGCGGAGATGATGACAAGGTCCGGGCCGAAATTGTGCAGAGGGCCGAGAATGCGCCCCGTGAGCGCCTCGCGAAAGCGCTCCCCGCCGTCGCCGGCGCGCAGTGGCGCGTTCCAGATATTGCCGACGCCGGTCTCCCTGAGCTCGCCGGTGCCCGGAAAGAGCGGCATCTGGTGCGTCGAGCCGTAGAACAGGTCCTTGTCCGACCAGAAGATGTCCTGCGTGCCGTTGCCGTGATGGACATCGAAGTCGACGACCGCCACGCGCTCGGCGCCGTGGCGCGCGCGCGCATAGAGCCCCGCGATGGCTGCGTTGGAGAAGAAGCAGAAGCCCATGGCCCGGTCGCCCTCGGCGTGATGGCCGGGCGGGCGGACCTGGCAGAACGCGTTCGCGGCCTTGCCGCCCATGACCTGGTCCACCGCCTCGAGGCCGGCGCCGACGGCGCGCAGCGCCGCCTCCCAGGTTCCGGCCGACATGACGGTATCGCCGTCGATATGGGCCGGCAGGTTGCTCTTGGCGGCGGCCGCGGCGCGGATCAGCTCGAGATGCTCCGTGGGGTGAGCAAGCTTGATCTGGGCCTCGACGTCGTCGCGCAACGGCGCCTCGGCACGCGTGAGTCTCTGAAAGACCTCGTGCGACAGCACCTTGTCGATGGCGCGCATGCGGTCCGGCCGCTCGGGATGGCCGGGTCCAGTATCGTGGCGGACGAAAGAAGGGTGCGTGATGAGCAGTGTTGCCATGAGCTTGGACGCCCTCGCGGCCGGTTCTGTTATTGTGTAGCGGAGCAAGAAAAATACGAGCAAACCGAGGTTTGACACGGTGTGCTCAGAAACCGTATCAAAGGCAAGGGGCTCCACGCGCCGCCGCTCCAACGGCTCGGCGCAGACGAGACTTGCCCGCAAGAATCCATATTGGCACTGGGGCTTCGCCGCAACAGCTTCAGGCCTGGCCGCTGCACGGGGGGACTGCCGCATGGCTCGGCTCATAGCCGTAGCGAACATGAAGGGCGGGGTGGGCAAGACTACGACGGTCATCAGCCTGGCCGAGACGCTTGCCGCGCGCTCGATCGACTATGCCTCGCGCACCGGCAGGCGCCAGAGCACCGTGCTCGTGGTCGATCTCGACGCCCAGGCGAGCGCGTCGTTTGCGCTTGCCGGCGACGAGCGCCTCCTGACGCTGATCCGCCGCGGCCAGACGCTCGACGGCTTTCTCGACCGCTTTCTCATTCGCCGCGAGGAAGTGAGCCTCAAGTCTCTCATCGCGGCCAAGGTGAGCGACGTCACGCACCACGGCTGGCCGCTCGGCATCGGCCTCCTGGCGTCGAGCCCGCAGCTGCGCACCGTCGAGCGCGGCCTGATCCACGCCCTGACGCGGGGCGGCTACAGCCTCGAGAAGATCGAGCACGATCTCTTCAAGCTCCTATCCGAGCAGATCAAGGCCGTCTCCTCGAGCTACGACTACGTGATCTTCGATTGCCCGCCCGGCATCTCGCTTCTGACTGAGATCGCGCTCCGCCTGGCCGACATCGCCATCGTGCCCACCGTTCCTGATTTCCTCTCGCTTCTGGGCCTCGATGCGTTCTCGCAGAGCGTCTGGACCAGGCTTGCAAACACCCGCGGCGGGCTGCCCGCACCCCGGAGCGTTCCTCACATCCTCATTACCAAGCGCCGGCCGACGGCAGCGCACGACCGAAAGGTCGCCGAGCTTCGCCGCCGCGTGGCGCTGGGCAAGGCCGGCTACCGCATCTTCGCCACCGAGATCCCCGAAACCGAAGGCGTGCCTGAGGCCCTCGAGCGCGTGACCAGCCAGCCCAACTATGCACGCAAGTGGAACGCCCAGATCCGCACCCATCTCGTCGATCTCGCAAGCGAGCTCGAGAGCGCACTGATGGCGGTGACATGACGCTGGCCCTCGACGCCTACGACATCCTGCGCCGCATCGGCTCGAACCCCGAGTTGTTCGCGGGCCTGCGCGGCGCGGTCGCCGAGGTGGCCGAAGCGCTCGTCAAGAAGGAGCTGACGTCGGGCTCGCTCGATATCGAGAGCTTCCGCGCCCTCGTCGGCGCGCTCGGCGAGGAGAACGTTGCGCTGATCCTGCAGGCGCTTGCGCCCGGCGACGTCCTCGCCCTCGCGCGCACCATCGATCCCCATCACGGCAAGCCGAGGTCGAAAGACCTGGCCTGGGCCGAGCGCCATCTCATGGATCTTGCGCTCGGCCGCGCCGAACCCGCGGCGGCCGATGGCGCACGCCGGCCAAGGCCGAAAGCCAGGCTGTCGAGATCGAAGCAGCCCCCCACTCGCAAACGGGCAAGCCCGTTCGGCACCGGCGCCATGGGCGCCAAGTCGGACGATTAGGATCAGCGAGGGTTCACTTGGGCGCTAAAGTTGTCGCCGTGTTCAGCGACGGCACGCCAGCGCCTGTCTTGCCCCGGCTGGGGAAGTCCCGCGTGCGACAACCAGAGATGGGCACCACGGCGGCACCGGATTGGTTCGCGATGGGGAAGACGACAATGCTTTCCCGGCCGGAGAGGAAGCCGGCCGAATCCGTGAGCTTTTCCTTTTGGATTTCGATCATGCTGGATTGTCCCGATCCTCAGCCGCCGATGGCAAGGAGGCGAGTGAAGCCCCGATGGGGCGTCGGGGCTTCACATGGGCCGGCAACCGGGGGGTCGGGGGAACTCTGTGACTGCCAGCCTTGGCCTCAGGCAGTGAGCAAACCAGAGAGCCGTCACAGGATTGTGCCCGTTGCGTAAGGCTGAGTGTCAAATTGTAACGACGCGACGACGGCTCGCCTGTGTCGAGACGCGCGTGTGAGGTCCCCGGAGCCACGCCGCCCGAGATATATTGCGCCAACAGACGATCGCCCTGTGACGAGCGGGCCTCGAGTTGATATTGTCGCTCGCCGTGCTCTTTTTTGAGCCGGCTTACGAGGGGGAGTGCGATGGCCGTTTTCATCAGCTATCGCCGCGAGGACAGTGAGGGCGATGCGCGCGCCCTCTACAATCGCCTCGCGGAGGAGACCGACGAAAGCAATTTGTTTCTGGATTTTGAAGCCATCGGCGCCGGCGACAACTGGCGCTCGCGCATCGACGACACCTTGAAGAAGGTCAAGGCGGTCCTCGTCGTCATCGGTCCCCAATGGCTCGACACGCTCAAGGCGCGGGCAGCTGCCGGGGGTGCCGATCTGGTTCGCAGCGAGATCGCCGCGAGCCTGGCCAAGGCCGGTGTGCGCGTGATCCCGGTAATCGTCAAGGGCGCAAAGGTCCCGTCGTCCGAGGCGCTCCCCGACGACATCAAGAGCCTGGCGGACAGGAACGCCATCGAGGTGCGTGGTTCCGCGTGGACCACCGACACGGACCGTCTCATCAAGATCCTGCGCCGCGCCGGAGCTTTGCCGACCTCGCGCCGCAGCTGGATGCTGCGCGGAGCCGTGGCCGCAGCCGTCCTCGCCGCGATCGGAGCGGTTTTCGCCGTGCGCGTCACGGTGCCGAGCGTCCCCAAGGACATGAGCTACAAGTATGCCAAGGCCCTGCTTGAGAGCCACGGGCTCGGGTTTCAGCCGCGCAAGCTGGCTGTCGGCGGCGGCGATGACAGGGGCATCGACGTCGTGGCCGATCAGCGCCCGGCGGCTGGCTCGACGCTCTTCATGGGCCAGACGGTCGAGGTCGATCTCCTGACGAAGCAGCCGTATTGGCTGGTATGCCGGGCGGGTGGAGTGCTCGGCACCGCAACCGGCGGCGACACGCTCGAGTTCGAGAAGCACAACGGCACGCCTTCGCTCGATATGAAGGAGGGCTCATGCTCCTGGGTGACAGGCGCGATCGTTCCCAATCAGGACCCGGTCTTGAAGCCACTGGGCTTCAAGGACGAGCTGGCGGATCGATTTGCCAAAGCGCCCGGCGGCTTCCTCGCCTTCTGCGCCTTCTCCCAGTATGACCTGCCGAACCCCAAGAAATCGGAGCGCCTCGTACTGCTGAGCTACGACGAGTACATGATCAAGGACGATGCCGGGCAGCTGCACCCGCGAACCGGTGTCGGATCGCACATCTGCGTCGATCGCCTGCCGTGAGGCTGGGGTAACGGTCCCACCCGCGCCGGCGTGACACCGGGCGGCGGCGCACGGCCTGGTCCGTGGGAGGAGCCCGTGAACGCATTCGCCGAGCGTCTCACCCAGACGGGAATTCAGGCGGTCGTCGAGCTGATTGTAATGGCGGCTCTCGCGGCCGGCGCGGCCATACTCGCGCGAAACATGGTGCAGCGTGGCAGGGTGCGCGTCGAGAATGGCGCCGGTCATACCTGCATGTCGCCATATGCCTTGCTTGTCGCCGTGCTGTGCGGCCTGATGGCCGCAGCATGCTTGGCTTTAGGTCTCTTCGATCCCGAGAGCTTGCGTGAGCCCGGTCAGTTCTATGCCTGGATGGGCCTCATCGGCGGCTTCTCTCTCGCGTTCCTGGGCATCTTGCGCCATACGCGCCAGACCTGGGAATGGGACCGTGAGGGATTGCGCTGGCGCGGTGCGTGGCGGGAGAAGTCGATGCGGTGGTCTGACCTCGCGCGCGCCGGGAAGTCGTGGGACGGGCAGTTCTACGTCGCCGACAAGGCGGGCAAGAAGATCCGCTGGTCGACCTACACCTTGGAGCACGAAGCGCTGGCCCGCGCGATTGCCGCCGCGCGCCCGGATCTGGATGTTCCCCTAGTCTGAACCGGCTGCCCCTACGGCATCATGGAGAGGCGCGCCAGCGTGACGCCCGGCGGCGGCGTGCTGTCCGCCGGCACGAAGAAGTCCGGCGCGAGCGGCATCGTGGGATCGACGCGGTATTGCTCGAAATCGCGCACGCCACCCACCTCGTAGAGCAGCGTGTCGTCGATCAGGAAGCGGCCCGTGAAGCTCTTGGCATCCTGCGTCAGCACGAGATGCGCGGCGTCGGCCATGATCTCTGGCGACCGGCTCATGCGCATCAGCTTGTCGCCGCCGAGGATGTTGCCGACCGCGGCGGTGGCGATCGTCGTCCGCGGCCACAAAGCGTTGACCGCGATGCCGTCCGCCTTGAGCTCCTCCGCCAACCCCAGCACGGCAAGGCTCATGCCGTACTTGGCGATCGAGTACGCCACGTGTCCCGCGAACCACTTCGGCGCGAGATCGAGCGGCGGCGAAAGCATGAGCACATGGCCGTTCGCCGCCTTGCGCAGATGCGGGAGGCACATCTTCGTGACAAGCAGCGTGCCGCGCGTGTTGACGCCGAGCATGAGATCGACGCGCTTGAAATCGGTCGCTTCGAGCGGAGTGAGCGAGATCGCGCTCGCGTTGTTGACGCAGATGTCGAGCCCGCCGAAGGTCTCGACAGTCTTGGCAACCGCCGCCTGCACCTGATCCTCGAAGCGGATGTCGCAGGCGATCGCCAGCGCCCGCCCGCCAGCCTTCTCGATCTCGGCGGCGGCGGTGTGGATGGTCCCCTCGAGCTTCGGGTGCGGCTCGCTCGTCTTGGCGGCGATGGCGACATTGGCGCCGTCGCGCGCCGCGCGAAGCGCGATCGCAAGTCCGATGCCGCGGCTGGCCCCCGTGATGAAAAGCGTCTTGCCTTTGAGCGTCGCCATTTGTGTTTCCCAGAAGCTTCAGCCGGCACGCGGCGAGAGGCGCGCGCGCACCCGGCCCATAAGGCGCAAGGGCGCGGTAACGAGACTCCAGAGCTGCATGAGGATTGTCCAGAGAAAGGCCGGCACCCCGGCGATGGGCAGGAATACGAGGACGAGCGCGGCGATGCGCGCCGCCTGCGCTGCCCGGTAGCCGATCACGCCGCGATACTCGCTTCCCTGCTCAGGCGGCCAGATCCGCGCCCACCAGCTTCGGGCGACGCCGAGACCCAGAACACCGAAAACCAGCCCGGCCAGATAGCCGAACTGGATTGCCGACGGGATGCCCGCAATGAAGCGCGCGTCGAGCTCCTTTTCCCGGTCGGCGTCGCGCGCATACACCTTGACCGCCTGCACCGCGACGTTGCCCGTGAACTCGCCGATCCATTCCCCAACGGTGTCCGTGAGCGGCGCCGCGGTCGTGCCGTTGGGAACGGCGCTCAGCACGACGTGCCCGGTCGAGCCCTGCGCCGCGGAGACCGTAAGCTCGCCCCCGGCCGCACCAAGCGCGTTGAGGAAGTCGGCAAACGTGGTGCGCTGCATGGCCTCGTCGAGCCCCGCGACCGCAACCTTCTGCCACAGCCAGTTGCGCCCGCCGGGCTGGCGCGGCTGCGCTGCTTCGAGGATCACGACGTTGACGTCGGCCGCTTCCGCCGCCTGCACGAGCTCGCGCACGAAGAGCTTCTGCTCGGCCCCATGTGCAGGGAGGAAGCTGAGCGCGTCGCCCTCGACCCGGCCCGTCACCAGCACCGTCTGGCCATTGACCTTGGCGAGCGCGCCGGTGAGCGCCCCGGGATCGACCTCGTCGACGAGCGCGCCCTTGGTCACAGGATCGAACCGTGGCGCCGAGGGCAGCGTCTTGGGTCCGCCGGGTGCGAGCGCCAGCACGCGGATGTTGGAGCGATTGAGCGGACGCGCGAGCTGGAACACCGCCTCCTCGAAAAGCCTCCGCTCGCCGATCTCGACGGAGATGTTGGGGCGCACTTCCGCAACAAGCGTCTCGGCGCCCCCGTCCATGCGCCGCGCGAGCCGGTAGCTGTCGCCGCCCATAACCACATGAAGATCGGCGCCCGCGGGCAGCTCCTTCATGAGCGCGCGCTCGCGAAACACAGTGTCTTCGGAGAGGTAGAGCGCGAGCTTGCCGTCGGCGGAAAGCTCGGGCGCGAGCGTGCTGGTCACGCGCGAAAGCTCGTCCGCGTTCCCGGCTGTGAAGACCTCTCCCTCGCGGTTGACGAACTTCCAGTGCCCCTCGGGCGTCGCGTGGGCCGCGAGCGCGGCTCCTTTGCCGAGTGGCGGCAGCTTCGCGATGTAGGATGCAGCGCCGTCGAGCGCGCCGAGCCCGAGCTTCCCGGCCGTGACGCCGACTTCACCCGCTTCGCCCGCGCCGCGTGCAAGGCGCGAGAGCCAGTTCGCGCCGGCCGGCAGCGCTCCCGTCACGCCGAGCGCAACGGCCAACACCGCAATCGCCGTCAGATGTGCCGGGTCTCTCCTTGAGCGCATCGGGCTCCTCCAAAGGCGGCGCCATCTTATACCGCCTGCGGGCAGAATTGAGCCGGATTGCGAGCGCGTTCAGGCCGTCGCCAGCTCGGGCGCCAGTCCAAGCACGCTTTGCGCGCCCGAGGTCACGGCCGATGCCAGGCCCGGTCCCGCGACCGAGAGATTTTCGGCGAAGAACCGGGCGAGCGCAACATGCTGCTGGGCCGGTGCGCTGGTGTCGTTTGCCACCGCCAGCGCCCCGCGCGCCAGATAATGGCCGCCCGCGGCGAGGCCGAACAGCCGGAGATAGGGGGTCGCGCTGGCGAGCGCCGCGTCGGGGTTATTGGCGATTGCGTCCGCCATCCACGCCGACGCCTCGGCGAATGCGACGACAGTCGTCGCCAGCCGCTGCCCCATGCGCCCGAACTCGGGTTTGCCCGCGTGCTTGACCTCGCGCACCGTGGCTTCGAGCTCAGTGATATAGCCCTTGATCGCGCCGCCGCCCGCGAGCGGCAGCTTGCGGACCACGAGGTCAATCGCCTGGATGCCGTTGGTGCCTTCGTAGATCGGCAGGATCCGCGCATCGCGGTAATATTGCGCGGCCCCTGTCTCTTCGACAAACCCCATGCCGCCGTGCACCTGCACACCCATCGACGCCACCTCGCAGCCGATGTCGGTCGAGAACGCTTTGGCGACCGGCGTCAGCAGCGCCGCGCGGTCGCCGGCCGCGCGCCGCGCTCCCTCGCTCTTGGCTCGGTGCGAGATGTCGATCTCGCGCGCCGTGGCGAGGCAGATGGCGCGCGCCGCGCGCGTCAGCGCCTTCATGGTGAGCAATGTGCGGCGGATGTCCGGGTGATCGATGATGGGCACCATCTCGGCCCCCCTCGCTTGCGCCGTGCGCCCCTGGCGGCGCTCCTTGGCATAGGCGGAGGCGCGCTGCGTCGCCCGCTCGGCGATCGCGACGCCCTGGATGCCGACGGCGAGCCGCGCCGCATTCATCATGATGAACATGGTGTTGAGGCCGCGGTTCTCTTGCCCCACGAGGTAGCCCACGGCGCCGTCGTTCTCGCCGAACTTCATCACCGCCGTCGGGCTCGCGTGGATGCCGAGCTTGTGCTCGAGCCCCGCGCAGACGACGTCGTTGCGAGGCCCGGGCGAGCCGTCGCGATGAACGAGCCGCTTCGGGACGAGGAACAGCGAGATGCCGCGCGTGCCGGGCGGCGCATCGGGAAGGCGCGCCAGCACCATGTGGATGATGTTCTCGGTCAGGTCGTGATCGCCGTAGGTGATGAAGATCTTGGTGCCGAAGATGCGGTAGGTGCCGTCGGCCTGCTTCACCGCACGCGACTTGATCGCACCAAGGTCCGAGCCCGACTGCGGTTCGGTGAGGTTCATCGTCCCCGTCCACTCGCCGGAAATCATGCGCGGCAGGTAGAGTGCCTTGAGCCCCTCCGAGCCGTCGGCGTCGAGGGCGTCGATCGCGCCTTGCGTGAGCAGGGGGCAAAGGCCGAAGGCCATGTTGGATGAGTTCCAGATCTCGCACGCCGCCATCGAGACGGTCTCGGGCAGACCCTGGCCGCCGTATTGTCCGGGGCAGGGCAATGCGCTCCAGCCCGCGGCGGCAAACTGCTGATACGCCGCCTTCCAGCCCGGGGGTGTCACCACGATCCCGCCCTCGAGCCGGGAGCCGATCCGGTCGCCCTCCCGGTTGAGCGGATCGAGCACCTCGGCGCCGAATTTCCCGGCTTCCTCGAGCACCGCCCTGAGCGTGTCCTCGTCGAGACCATCGTAGATCCCGGTAGCCATAAGCTCGGAAACATCCGCCGCCGTCTTGAGCGCGAACAGGATGTCGTCTACTGGAGCCTGATAGGTCATGGGGCCTCCTCGGCGCTCATCCTGGCGATCATCTCACATGGGAGAATCGCGCCCGCTTCCCGGCCGCCAGATTAAGCCCGCGCCGGATAAGCGCAACGGCAGCACCCGGAGAATCCGCACCCATGACGACAGTCGAGGCCAGCGAAAGCGCGATTCGCGAGGCCGCGCGCCTTCTGCGCGACGGCCGCCTCGTCGCCTTTCCGACCGAGACCGTCTACGGCCTCGGCGCTGATGCAACCAACGGCCGCGCTGTGGCGGCGATCTTCGAGGCCAAGGGGCGTCCGCGGTTCAATCCGCTCATCGTCCACGTTGCGAGTGCCGAGGCCGCGGGCGAGCTGGCGGAGATGACACCCGCCGCTCGGCGTTTGGCCGGAGAGTTCTGGCCCGGCCCGCTGACGCTCGTCTTGAAGCGCCGCCAGGATTCGCCTCTTTCGGATCTCGTATCGGCCGGGCTCGACACCGTCGCGATCCGTGTTCCGGATCACCCGATCGCGCGCGCGCTCCTCGCTGCGGTGGAGCGCCCGCTCGCGGCGCCCTCTGCCAACAGGTCCGGCCATGTCAGCGCAACTCAGGCGCAGCATGTCGCCGCCGATTTCGGCGAGAAAGTCGCCATGATTCTCGACGGCGGGCCCACCGCGCACGGCATCGAGAGCACGGTGCTCGACGCGACGGGCGAGAGATTGGCGCTCCTGCGCCCCGGCGCCGTGCCGGCCGATGTGATCGAAACCGTGCTTGGCCAGAAGCTCTCGCGTCCCGCGAGCGACGCGACGCGACCTGCCTCGCCCGGGCAGCTCGAAAGCCACTACGCGCCTGCGGCCCGCCTCAGGCTCGACGCGCACGACGTGAGGAAAGGGGAGGCGCTGCTTGCCTTCGGCCCCGACGCGCTGGCAACGAGCGCGCCATCGATCAACCTCAGCCCGTCAGGCGATCTGATCGAGGCGGCATCGAGTCTCTTTGCCGCGCTCCGCGCCCTCGACCGTGCCGGCACTGCGGTGATTGCCGTCATGCCGATTCCCGACGACGGCTTGGGAGAGGCGATCAACGATCGCCTGCGTCGCGCCGCGGCTCCGCGACCGCAATAATTCCGGCGGTACTGCGCTCCGTCTTCAGAGTTGAATCAACTTAGCCGCAAGACTCGAGGCCGAGCCGGCGCAACGCATCGCGCCCAAGGTCCTTGTAGAGCGACGTCTGCGACAGCGCATTGAGGGCGCGGACCGTCCGGCACAGGCGCCTTTCCAGGCCCATCCGGTAGATCGCATCTGGGATCTCGGTTTCCGGAATATCAGCGATCTGGCGCGCCAAGGCGCAGGCCTTGTCAACATTCTCTGACGACTGGAACATGAAGCACCTACGCAAGACTTTTGAGGCGATCTGCTCAAACAGTATTATTTCTGCTCCCGCAATCGGGCAAGGTTCTCACCGCGCGCTGAATTGGCGCAACCTGCACTTCGGCAGGAGTTTTCAGTGCCTTCTCAATCGGTTAATTGTGATCCGAAATCAGCAGCAGGAAGGGCAACGCCGGCTCGTCCTTTCCCGGAATGAGCGAGCCCATGGCGGTGACGATGCGCCGCTCGCGGTTCTTGAAGACGCCGTTGATCTCCCAATCCACGCGCCCCTTGAGCACCTGGGATTCCGCGTGGTCGAAGAAGATCGAAACGATCTCGTCGGCCGTTCGCTGCATCAGATCTTGAGGTCCGTCGAACTCATAGCTTCCTTCCCCGCCCGTCTCTGCATCGAGCAGCCGCGCATAGTACGTTGTCATTCGACTGATCTCCAAGGTGTCCCTCGGAAAGTCAGCGATGCATATGACAACTGGATGACTATCCGGAATTGCGGCGCCGCGTCAGCGCGAGGGCGCGTTGACATCGACCACAGTACGTCCCCGGACCTCGCCGGCAAGCACCCGCGGGGCAAGATCGATCACCTGGTCGAGCCCGATCACGGAGGTCATCTGCTCGAGCTTTTCGAGGTCGAGGTCGCGCGCGAGCCGTGCCCAGGCCTCGATGCGCTTGAACTTCGGCGCGCGTACCGAGTCTATTCCTGCGAGCGTCACGCCGCGCAGAATGAATGGGGCCACTGAGCCCGGCAGGTCGAGACCCTGGGCAAGGCCGCAGGCTGCGACCGTCCCGCCGTACCGCGTCTGCGCCAGCGCGTTGGCGAGCGTGTGGCTGCCGACCGCGTCGATGGCGCCCGCCCACCGCTCCTTGCCAAGCGGCGGACCTCGCTCAGCCAGGGTTTTGCGGTCTATGATCTCGGCGGCGCCGAGCGACGTGAGATAGCTGGCCTCCTCGGCGCGCCCCGTCGAGGCGACGACCCGATATCCGAGCTTCTTGAGGAGAGCGATTGCGACCGAGCCGACCCCGCCTGCGGCTCCAGTCACCAGAATATCGCCCTTGTCCGGCGTGACCCCTTCGTGCTCGAGCGCGAGCACGCAGAGCATCGCCGTGTACCCCGCCGTGCCGATCGCCATGGCCTGGCGCGTCGTGAGCGACGGCGGCAGCTTGATCAGCCAGTCGCCCTTGACGCGTGCTCGTTGCGCGAAGCCGCCGTGATGGCTTTCGCCCACGCCCCAGCCGTTGAGCACGACCTTGTCGCCCGCCTTGAACTCCGCATTGGTGGAGGCCACCACGCTACCCGCAAGGTCGATGCCGGCGATGAGCGGGAAGGTCTTGATGACGGGCACGCGCCCGGTCAGCGCGAGGGCGTCCTTGTAGTTGACTGTCGAGTAGTCGACCGCGATCGTGACATCGCCCTCCATGAGGTCGGCGTCATCGATGTCGACGGCCTTCGCGACGTGCGCCCCGTCGGCCTTTTCGACGCGAATGGCTCGAAATGTCATCCCTGTTCCCTGTCATCTCACGGGGCAGGAACCTACCCTGCGGCGCGCAAGATGGCGAGGGTCGATAGAATGAGCGCGACGTGCGCAAAGAGAAAAATGGATACGCGGGCGGACATGACGGAAATTCTCCCCGATGAGGCAAGCGCGCACCGAAGAGGGGCCCGCGTGGGAGCGCAAAGTGCACGCTCGGGGCTCGCCGGCTGTTCCAAGGGGAACAACGCCGACGGGGCCCCGCGAAATTCAACAGCGTGATTTGCAGCCGGCCCTGCACTGCGTCCGCTCTCGCCCGCACTGCTTCTTGGTGAGCCCGCCGCAATCGAAGCGGCTGCACCGGCTTTCGCACTGCGTGCGGCAGCTGGACGCCCCTGGAGGGTTGGCGAAGGAGCCCGTGACGCGCGGCCCGGATCCGGGAAGCATCAAAAAGACGATCACGATCAAAGCCCAAGGCCGCACGTCAATTGCTCCTCGGTTCGCCTTCGCCCGCCGGACCGCTAGCACTGCGAGACGCAGGAGACGCGGCAGTTCTGGCGCATGCGAAGGCACTGCGACGTATTGAGGCCCGCACAGCTGATCCTGGTGCATTGCGTGGCGCAGACAGGGCGGCAATTCGGCCCGCGTATCGCCCGGCCCCCCGGCACGATGATCCTGTTCGGGACGACATAGGGCGCCGGCTTCGGAGCGCCGAGCGGCGGGATCGTCGTCGGCGTGTTGGGCTGGAACGGCTTGCGCACTGCCCCGGCGGCCGAAGCATCCGGCCCGGCCAGGCCCGCCACGCAAAGCAGAAGGAGCACGGATAAGAATGATTTGAAGAGCGATAGCGGCTGCCGTCGCGCCGCTCGACTGGCGCGTCCACTATGATAGTGAGTGCCGATTGGTTCCCCGCCAGCGTCAGTGCTAGCGTCCCGGCCTTCGAGTTTGCCAGCAGTCGTCATGAACCAGCGTCCGTCCCGAACACTCGCCGCTCCGACCGCCGGTCTCATCGCCCGCTTGGCTGAGATCGTGGGGCCCGAGCATGCGTTGACGGACCCGGTCGATCAGCAACCCTACCTGTCCGAATGGCGAGACCTCTATGTGGGGCGCACGCCGCTCGTTGTTAAGCCCGGGTCGACCGCCGAGGTGGCGCGTATCATGGCTATGGCTAACGAGGCGCAGGTCGCCATCGTCCCCCAGGGAGGCAATACGGGTCTCGTCGGCGGACAGATCCCCTTCGAGGGCGGCACCGAGATCGTCCTGTCGCTCAAGCGCATGAAGCGCATCCGCGCCATCGACCCCTCGGGCGCGACCATGACGGTCGAAGCGGGACTGACGCTGGCGGAGGCCCAGTCTGCGGCGGCGGAGAAGGGCCGTCTCTTCCCCTTGAGCATGGCGTCCGAAGGCAGCTGCACCATAGGCGGCAATCTGGCGACTAATGCCGGCGGCGTCGCCGTGCTGGCCTACGGCACGGCGCGCAATCTGGTGACGGGGATCGAGGTCGTGACCGCCGCGGGCGAGATCTGGGACGGTCTCAAAGCCTTGAAGAAGGACAACACGGGCTACGATTTGCGCGACCTCTTCATCGGCTCGGAGGGCACGCTCGGCATCATAACGGCGGCGACCTTGAAGCTCTTCCCCGCCCCGCGCGAGAAGGCGACTGCGCTCGCTGCCGTCCCGAGAATTGAGGACCTCCTGCCGCTGTTTCGCTTGGCCGCCGACGAGGCCGGCGCCACGCTCACGGCCTTCGAGTTCTTCTCCGAGCGCGCTCTCTCCTTCGTCGCCAGGCACGCGCCGGGTGCGCGCCTTCCGTTTGCGGCGGCCCCGCCCTGGTCGGTCCTGCTCGAGATATCGAGCATGGAGGAAGGGCGCGCCGAAAGTCTCCTCGAGCGCATCCTCGCGACTGCTTCCGAGCGCGGGCTCGTGATCGACGCCGTCGTCGCCCGCTCACTCTCGCAGGCAAAGGATCTTTGGCATCTGCGCGAGGCCATGTCGGAAGCGCAGAAAGGCGAGGGCGGCAGCATCAAGCACGATGTCTCCGTGCCCACGCCTCGCATAGCCGAGTTCATCACCCGCGCTGCTGCGGTCGTCGAGCGCGTCTGCCCGGGCGCGCGCCCCGTGCCCTTCGGCCATTTCGGCGACGGCAATGTGCACTACAATGTCTCGCAGCCCGCGGGCATGAACCGGGCGCGCTATCTCCATCTCTGGGAGCCGATGTCGCGCGCCGTCCACGAGCTTGTCAGGGAGCTCGGCGGCTCGATCTCGGCCGAGCACGGCATCGGGCGCTTGAAGCGCGCCGAGCTGCCGCTCGTCAAGGGCACGGTCGAGCTGGACATGATGCGACGCATCAAGGCCGCGCTCGATCCCAACGGCATCCTCAATCCCGGCAAGCTGCTTTAGAGAGCATCCCTTGCGTTCCGTCATCCGCCCTGGCGGGCCGAGACCACCTCGATTCTGTCGCCCGCCCTGAGCGGCGTCGCTTCGCGCGTGCGCTCTGGCACGAAATCTCCGTTGACGGCGGTCGCGACCTTGAGGCCCTGGTACCCCTGCTCGGCGAGCAGCGCCGCAACCGTCGCCGCGGTCGAGACGACCGCGCGTCCGTTGAGGGTGATCTCGAAGGGCTTGCCGTTTTCTGGGCTCACGCGCTGGGTCTCCGGCCTGAAGGGCCGATCCATGTTCATATCCTGGGAACTGTTGCCAACGATGGTAGCGCTGGATAGCTCCTATAGGTCATATTTGAGCACAACTGCCGCTCGCGTCCTGGTAGATGAAGGGCCGTTGTTTAACCACGATCCGGCCAATACTGGCCAAGCGGTCGCCCACCGCACGCACCCCGAACCGAGAAGCAAGCCGCCGGTTGCCCCATGTTTCGCACCTTGATGACGACCCGCCGCTTCGCGCCGCTCTTCTGGTGCCAGTTCCTTTCGGCCTTGAACGACAACTTCGTCAAGAACGCGCTCGTCATTCTGATCCTGTTCAAGGTCGGCAGCGAGACGAGCGGCGCCCTCGTCGCGATTGCGGGCGCCGTCCTCGTCGCCCCGTTCTTCATCCTGTCGGGCATCGGCGGCGAGCTCGCTGACCGCTACGACAAGGCGGAGATGGCCGCCTGGTTGAAGCGCGCCGAGATCCCGGTGGCGATGGTGGCCGCTCTGGGCTTCGTGCTCCACTCCATACCGCTCCTGTTCGTGGCGCTGGGATGCTACGGCGTGATCGCCGCGCTCTTCGGCCCGATCAAATACGGAATTCTGCCCGCTCTCCTCGCCCCGCGCGAGCTGCCCGCCGGCAACGCGTTCATTGAGAGCGCCACCTTCACGGCAATCCTCGTCGGCACCATTGCCGGCGGGCTGGCGGCCTCCGAGAACGGCGCGTCCTGGATCATCGCCACACTCGTCGTGGTGCTCGCGACCCTCTGCTGGTTCACGGCGACCCTGATCCCCAAGACCGGCGCCGCCGCGCCAAGCCTCGTCGTCGACACCAATGTGTGGACGTCGACGGTTGCGCTCATCCGCGAGATCAGGAGGGACCGCAGGCTTTGGATCGGCGGCCTCATCACGTCCTGGTTCTGGCTCGTCGGCACCGTCGCGCTGTCGCTGCTTCCGGTTCTTATTAAGGACACGATCGGCGGCGGCGAAAGCATCATCATTCTTTCGCTTGTCGTCTTCACCGTCGGCATTGCGGCAGGCTCGGCGCTCGCCGCGCGCGCGAGCCAGCCCCGCCCGAACCTCGCGCTCGTCCCCGTCGCGGCCCTCCTGATGGGCCTCTTCTCGCTCGATCTCGCCTGGAGCGTCGTCGGCGTCACGCCTGCCGCGACACCGCTCACGATCCCCGAGTTCCTGGCCAGCATCGCCGGCTGGCGCGTGACCGTGGATCTTGCCGGCCTCGCTGTCGCAGGCGGCCTCTTCATCGTCCCCTCGTTCGCCGCCGTCCAGCTCTGGGCACCGGAAGCCGAGCGCGCCCGCATCATCGGCGCCTGCAATGTGCTCTCGGCCGCCTTCATGACCGCGGCGAGCCTGGGCGTAGCCCTCCTGCAATGGCAGGGCGCGGGCCTGGGCACGCTCTTCCTGCTGCTCGGCCTCGGCAACATCGTCGCCATGGGCCTCATCCTTGCCGCCTGGGGCAAGGCCGGCGTGCAGGACGTCGGCAACTTCCTCTTCAAGACGTTTCTCCGCGTCGAGGTCAAAGGCTACGAGAACCTGCCGCCGCCCGGCGAGCGCGCCATCATCGCGCCCAATCACGTGAGCCTCATCGACGCGCCGATGATGCACTCGATCCTGCCCTTGCATGCGGCGTTCGCCATCGACACCGGCATGGCCAACACGTGGTGGGTGAAGCCGTTCCTGCGCTTCGTCAACACGCACGCCATCGACCCGACGAAGCCGCTCGGCACGCGCAGCCTGATCAACGCCGCCAAGGCCGGCGAGACGCTGGTGATCTTCCCCGAGGGCCGTCTCACAGTCACGGGCGGCCTCATGAAGGTCTACGACGGCACGGCCATGATCGCCGACCGCGCCGACGCCGTGATCGTCCCGGTCCGCATCGACGGACCCGAGCGCTCCCACTTCGGCTACCTCAACCGCTACCAGGCGAAGAAGGCCTGGTTCCCGAAGACGACCGTCACCATCCTGCCGCCCGTGAAGCTCGATGTACCGCCAGGCCTGAAGGGCAAGGCCCGCCGCCAGGCAGCCGGCGCCGCGCTTCAGGACATCATGGTCAATGCGGCCGTGAAGACCGCGAACCTCGACCAGACGCTCTTTTCGGCCCTCGTCGAGGCGAAGGAGGAGCGCGACACCGGCAAGCCCGCCATTCAGGACCCCGTGGGGGGCACGCTTTCCTACAAGAAGCTCATTCAGAGTGCGCAGGTGCTGGGCGCGAAGCTCGCACCACTGGCTCCGGTCGGCGCGAGCGTCGGCCTGATGCTGCCGAACTCGGCGGGCGCCGCCGTCACGTTCTTTGCGCTGCAGACGATCGGGCGCGTGCCGGCGATGCTCAACTTCACGGCCGGCGCGCAGAACCTTCTGGCCGCCTGCAAGGCGGCGAAGATCGAGGTGATCTTGACCTCGCGCGTTTTCATCGAGAAGGCGCACTTGGCCGAGGTGATCGAAAAGCTCGGCGCCTCGGCGCGCATCGTCTACCTCGAGGACGTCAGGGCGAGCATTTCCCTGGCTGACAAGCTGCGCGGCCTATGGCGGGGGAGCAGGCCGCAGGTCGAGCGGCAGCCCAATGATCCTGCGGCGATCCTCTTCACCTCGGGCTCCGAGGGCCTGCCGAAAGGCGTCGTGCTCTCACACAAGAACATGCTCGCCAACGCCATGCAGAGCTTGAACCGTGTTGCCGTGAACGGCCAGGACAAGGTCTTCAACGTCCTGCCCGTGTTTCACTCGTTTGGGCTCACGGCGGGCCTCATCATGCCCCTCGTCGCGGGCGTTCCGGTCTATCTCTATCCGACGCCGCTGCACTATCGCATCGTGCCCGAGCTCGTTTATCAATCGAACGCCACGATCCTGTTTGGCACCGACACCTTTCTCAACGGCTACGCGCGCACGGCGCATCCTTACGATTTCGCGCGCCTCAGGTTGATCCTCGCTGGCGCCGAGGCCGTGAAAGAGCGCACGCGCCAGATCTACATGGAGAAGTTCGGCGTCCGTATCCTCGAGGGCTACGGCGTCACCGAGACGGCGCCGGTCCTCGCCATCAACACGCCGCTCGCCAACAAGGCCGGCACCGTCGGCCGCCTGTCGCCGCTGATGGAGGCGCGCCTCGAGCCGGTTCCGGGAATAGAGGAGGGCGGCCGCCTCTTCGTGCGCGGGCCAAACGTCATGCTGGGCTACATGCGCGCTGAGAACCCTGGCGTGCTCGAGCCGCCCGACGGTGGCTGGCACGACACGGGAGATATCGTCTCGATCGACGCGCAAGGCTTCATCACCATCAAGGGCCGCGCCAAGCGCTTTGCCAAGATCGGCGGCGAGATGGTGTCGCTTTCCGCTGTCGAGGCGCTGGCCGCCGAGCTGTGGCCGAATACGCTGACCGTCGTCGTGGCGCTCCCCGATGCCCGAAAAGGTGAGCGTCTGGCACTTCTAACGACCGACTCCGCCTGCACGCGCGATGCGTTCCAGCGCCATGCGAAGATGAAGGGCGCGAGCGAGCTTATGGTGCCGTCCGACTATCTCGTCCTCCCGAGCATTCCCTTGCTCGGCAGCGGCAAGCCGGATTACGTCGCCGCGCTCGCCCTTGCCAAGGAGCGCTTAGCTTCGCGCCCCGCAAAGCCCGAAGCCCTCGTGCCGGAACCCGCCGTCCACACGGCCACCGGCTGAGAAGGCAAACGCCTACGCCCGTTCCCTCATCCTGAGCTTGTCGAAGGAGGAGGGAACGCCAAATCCCTTAGCCTCATGGTTCGACAAGGCTCACCATGAGGCGAGCAGAAGATAGGCATTGAGAAGCTTGAGCCCGACTACCGCCGCTCGCGGTCGCGCTGCCAGTAGAGGAACGCCACCGTCACCAGCGCGGTGAGAATCATCGTGCCGATGATGTCGTTTCTCTTGATGAACGAGAACCAGAGATCGAGGCCCGTGAGCGAGCTGCCGCGGCCCGTGAGCATGGTGCTCGACATCACGATCGCGAGCACGACGCCGGCCGTGAGAGCCGCCGAGATCGCGACCTGAAGCGATCTTTTCAACACGCGCGGCATTCCAACCTTGTGCGATCCGATTGCGAATTGGGTCCGGTCAGACATGGCTCTCTCCCGAGTGCAGGGTGCCGCAGACATAGCAGATTCGCTCGAATTTTCGTGGCGGAAGAGTGTTCGCAACGCTCCTTGCGAGCATAACCTCTGCTACTTGCGCACCCGCACGCCGAGACGCACCGAGTCCTCGTGATAGTCGCTCGCGAGCTGGTTCGAATCGAAAGCGTCGTGCTGATAGCGCCCGAACAGGATGACGTCGCGGTTGGCGAAATACTCCGCGCCGACCATGGTTGTGAGCGTGGCCTCCTCGATCGGGCTCACGTCGTAGTCGTTGTTCGTATAGGTGAGACCGGCCGTGGCGACGAAATAGGTGCGGAACGCGTGCCGCGCCTCGATGCCGATCTGGTGCGAGGTGACGCCTGCCGAGCCGGTGGTCGTCGTGTCGTAGATTTCGGTGCGCGCGAGGAAGAGCAGCGAGGTCAGCTCCGTCATCCGCCACGCGAGGTTGGAATCGATGAGAAACGCATCGACGGCCGAGAGGCGGCTGTCATCGGGGGCCTGGCGACCGTAGCCGATGCTCGCCTCGCCCCTGAGCACCTGCCCCGTTCCACCGAAGTCGATGCCGAGCCGGTAGCGTTGGCCGTCGGAGTCGCGCAGGATGTCATCCGAAGGCGCAGCGTCGTAGGTGCGCCGGTTGAGCCCGCCCTCGACGAAGAGCGCGAAGGTGGGCTTGAGCTCGTAGCTGAGCCGGAGCGCCCCTTCGCGCGTCAGCGAGTTGCGGTCCGCGTTGGTCGTGATGATGCCGCCGTCGACGGTCGAGGAGAAATCGACATCCGTCAGCGAGCCTCTGAGCTGCAGCGCGAGCCTGTTGAAGCGGTGATTGAGCGTCAGCGCCGCGACGTCCGTCGTCACGTCGGGCCGCTGGCCAACCGTCGGCCCGTCGATGGCCGATCGGCTTTCCTGTCCGTAATCGCGCGAGACGAGACCTTGCAGGTTCGTGCGCCGCGTGATGTCGAGCCTGCCGCGCCCTTCCAACGTCCAATCCCGATCGTCCTCCGAGGGGTGGTCGTCGTAGAAGCTCGAGAACGTCACGGCGCGCAGCTCGACGGCATGGCGCGACCAGTTGGAGACGAGGCGCGTGCGCGTCGCGACCTCTGCGCCCACGTCCGAGTGCCCGCCCGACGTGCCCTCGACATTATTGGTCGCAAGCCCGGCGACCTCTGCCTCGGGAAAGAGGATGAAGCTTCCGATCCTGATGCCGATCGGGTCATAGGGCTCGATCCGGAACAGGCGCGCCGGGCGCCGGTCGGTGAGGATCGGGTCGATGTCCTCGATGACGAACAGAAGCGGGTCATAGCCGGGGGGTGGATCTTCGAACACCGCGGCTTCTTCCGGCGGCCGCGCGTCGATTGTTGGATCGCCACCATCTTCAGGCACCGGAGGCTCACTGGCGGTGGATAGGGTGCCGTCTTGCTGCGCCCCGGGCTCGGCAGGACCGGAGATCTCGCCGTCTTTCGGCGCCGCCCCGTCCGGCGTCGACTGCTCGAGATCGCTGTCGTCCTCGATCCCGTCCTCAGGCGGATCATCGGGCTCACCAGAGCGCTGAAGTTTGGCAGTGGCGGAGGGCTCGTCCGCCATGGGAGAAGGCCCGGCGCCGGGGCGCGTGGCCACCGGCTGCGCAGGCAGGTATGGCCATTGGGCACCCCGGAATTGCGGGCCGTTCTGCGCTCGGGCGGGCGCTGCGTCCAAGATGGCCGCGGCGAGCGTCGCCGCCAGAAAGCCGGCCGCAAACCAGCCAAGTCGCGCATCGGTCACGATGGCGCCCTCATGAGGATATCCCTTCACGCGAACGCACGACCTAGCCTGACGTAGCCGACACTAGGCAGGGTCGGTTAACGGGCATTTAAGCTTCGGATAGCCCCGCCGGGCGATTGGAAGGCCGCGGCGCCTCTGCTAGGAAGGCAAGGAGCATTTTCCGACGAAGTGGTCACCGGTTCGTCGTAGAAAATGCGACAAGTGAAGCCCTAGAGCATCAGCCGCGACGGAAGGGGATAGGCCGCCCATGGGAGCTGCAACTTCGGCACCGACGCGTAAGCTGAAGAGCATCGAGGGCGGCAAGCGCGAAGGAGCGGCCCTTGTCAGCTCCGCCGTGCGCACCCTCGATCTCGAGCGCGAAGGCCTGGATGCCGTGCGCCAGGCCCTGGGCGACGGTCTTGCCGTGCCCTTCGCCGAAGCCGTGCGCCTGCTCAAGGCGGCCCGCGGTCGCGTCATAGTCTCCGGCATCGGCAAGAGCGGCCATGTCGGCCAGAAGATCGCCGCCACCTTCGCTTCGACCGGCACGCCAGCCTTTTTCGTCCATCCGACCGAGGCTTCCCACGGCGACCTCGGCATGATCACGCCCGATGACGTGATCCTCGCCATCTCCTGGTCCGGCGAGACGGTCGAGCTCAAGAACATCATCACCTATTCGCGCCGCTTCACCGTGAAGCTGATCTCGATCACGTCGCGCTCTGATTCCGCGCTCGCCAAGCAGTCCGACGTCGTGCTCGAGCTGCCGCGCGCCAAGGAAGCCTGCCCGCACGGCCTGGCGCCGACGACCTCGACCACCATGCAGTTGGCGCTCGGTGACTGCCTCGCCATCGCGTTGCTCGAGGCCAAGGGCTTTACCGCGCACGACTTCAAGACCTTTCATCCTGGCGGCTCGCTAGGCGCGACTCTGAAATACGTCGCCGACGTCATGCACGGGCCGGAAAGCCTGCCGCTCGCACGCGACACCGAGCCCATGAGCGCAGCCCTCGTCACCATGACGGCCAAGAGCTTCGGCTGCCTCGGCATCGTTGACGGCAAGGGCAGGCTGGTCGGCGTCCTGACTGACGGCGACCTCCGCCGTCACATGGGGGAAGCGCTCTTGAAGGCCCGCACGGGCGACATCATGACCAGGAAGCCGAAGACCATCGCCCCCGATATGCTCGCCTCCGCCGCGCTCGAGCTGCTCAACGCTTCGCGCATTACGGCGCTGTTCGTGGTCGAGAAGGGCCGCCCCGTCGGCATCGTGCACGTGCATGATCTGCTGCGGGCGGGAGTAGTCTAGTTCACCGGCCTGAGGTTGTGTTTGGCTCTGGAGTCGTGGCTCAGGCGTTGTGCTTCTTGCGCCCCCAGCGAAACCGCTGACCCATCCAATGTAACCGAGCCGCCCAGAGACCGAGTCCTCCGAAGCACAACATAAGAATGCCCGTCAGAATCGAGTGCTCCTGAGCGGTTCCAATTCCAAATAGGACAACCATTAGTGATGAAAAACCCGTCGTCACCGCCAGCACTCGCCTAGGCTTTTCGATCTGAATTCCATCTGCTTTGATCACATCGATGAGTGCGCCCATATCGCGTCCGAAGCTTTCGTGGGCCAGGCTGCACTTCTGGCGTAGCACGAGTTCGCGGATATCCTCAGGAAGGGCGCCAGCTGCCGGCATCGGCGTGTGTTCGACGATGACGGGGATGACGAGGACATCCCGCTTCAACGCTTCAGCAATCTCGACTTGAACAAGATCCAGTTCGCCGGAAGCCTGTCGCTGCTTGAGCAATTCAAGCCAGCGTGGACCGATCACCGATAGGAATACATCGCAGCGAGACAACGCCTTGTCGAGCTCACTGTCGAAGCGCTGGCCCGCTCGCAGGTTATCAACGTCCATGAACACAGCCGATTTGCCAAATGTGGCGACCAGCCGGTCGTAGATCCGCGCGGCATCCGAGCGAGTATCGGCACGTCGGTAGTTGACGAAAATCTTGCCTGCCATCTCGCTCCCCAAGCGAGATGGTATCTTAGCTGACGATTTCTCGTCCTAAAAGGACAGGGTCTTGGAAGGAGCGGCCCGAGATCAGGCCCGCTCGACGACGAGCACCGTGCCGTTGACGCCCGTGACCTTCACCTGCGTACCCTTGACCGCGTCGGCGCCTTGCGCCGGCCAGAGCGTATCGCCCACACGCACCCTGCCGCGCCCGCCGGCGATCGCGTCCTCGACCACGACGAGGCGGCCTACGTATTGCGCACCGCGCACGTTGAGATCCGGCAGGTCGCTTGCGGCGTCCTTTGCGCTCGAGAGGCCGCGAACCCAGAACACCGTCGCCACCGAGATCAGCGCGAACACCACGAGCTGCCAGGGCCAGCTGAAGAGCTCCGCGTGCCCCGCCGCCGTCACGGCGAAGGCGAGGACGCCGACGACCATCGCCGCGAGGCCGAACCACAGGAAATGCACGCCCGGGACCAAGGTCTCGAGCGACATCAGGATCAGACCGAGCAGGAACCAGTTCCAGAAGCCGAGGTTGACGAGGAAGTCCAGCATCGCAGTCACCGCTCAATGTTCATCGCCAGCGCACGCACGCGACCTCAGCATCCTAGCGCAAATCTTGATGCAAGCGTGTCAGCGTCCCACGCGCCCGGCGCCAATTAGGATTGGGGAACGCTGCCCGTGCGCTGTCCGCCGCGCGGGGTGGCGGGCTTGCCGGGGCCGTCGCCGCCGAACGCTTCGCCCGTGATCTGAGCCAGGCCGGCGAGCGAGCCGATGACCGAGGACGCCTCGAGCGGCATCAGGATCACCTTCTGGTTCGGCGCTTTAGCGAGCGCTTCCAGGGCCTTCACATAATTGTTGGCGACGAAGTAGTTGATCGCCTGCACGTTGCCGTTGGCGATGGCATTCGAAACCAGAGTCGTTGCCGTGGCCTCGGCTTCGGCGGCGCGCTCGCGCGCTTCCGCGTCCTTGAAGGCCGCTTCGCGCCGTCCCTCGGCCTCGAGCACAACCGCCTGCTTTTCGCCCTCGGCCTTGAGGATCGCCGCCTGGCGCAGGCCTTCCGACTCGAGGATCTGCGCGCGCTTCTCGCGCTCGGCCTTCATCTGCCGCGCCATGCTGTCGATGAGGTCGCGCGGCGGCGCGATGTCCTTGATCTCGATGCGCGTGACCTTGACGCCCCAGGCCTCGGTCGCGGCGTCGACGACAGTCAAGAGCTGGGCATTGATCTTGTCGCGATTGGAGAGCAGCTCGTCGAGATCCATGGATCCCATGACGGTGCGGATGTTGGTCATCGTCAGGTTGACGGTCGCGTGCTCGAGGTTGTCGACCTCGTAGGCGGACTTCGCGGCGTTGAGCACCTGGAAGAAGGCGACGCCGTCGACGCGCACCATGGCGTTGTCGCGCGTGATGACATCCTGGCTCGGGATGTCGATCACCTGCTCCTTGACGTTCACATGATGGCCCACGCGCTCGACGATGGGCACGAGGATATGCAACCCGGGGCTGAGCGTGCGCGTATAGCGGCCGAAGTTCTCGACCGTGTAGTTGTAGCCCTGCGGCACGATCTTCACCGTCGACCACAGCGCCGCCACGGCGAGCAGGATCAAGAGCAGGCCGAAAAGCTCGAAACCGCCGAAAATTTCCATGTTCCTACGTCTCCTCGGATGCCACGCCCGCGCGCTCGCACGCAGCAAAGGGCACGCTCAATTACGGCCGCAGTGCGAACGAGAGCAAACAAGTCTCATCGGTAAAATGAATTGGACCTTGAGGTTCCCGCCGGCTGTACCCTTGGGAACAGGCGAGGCTCCGGTTTCAAGCGGGAGCTACAACCAGCCCTGAAGCTCGCGCCGCACGACAGCCTCGATCACGTCGACTCCCTCCGCGCTCGCATTGAGTGCCGGCAGGTAGGCGAATCTCTCGCCGCCGCTGGACTCGAAGATGTGCCGGTTCTCGACGTCGAGCTCTTCCAGCGTCTCGAGGCAGTCGGCCGAGAAGCCCGGCGCCACCAGCGCGATGCGCTTCACGCCCTCGCCCGCGAGCCGCTCGACAGTCTTGTCGGTATAGGGCTCGAGCCACGGGTCGCCGCCGAAGCGCGATTGGAATGTCGTGAGCCAACGCTCGGCCGGCCAGCCGAGCTTCTCGCGCAGGAGGCGCGACGTCTTCTGGCACTGGCAATGATAGGGATCGCCCGCCTCGAAGTATTTCTTCGGCATGCCGTGGAAGGTCGCAATGATGCGCTCCGGCTCGAAGTCGAGCTTGCCGAGGCTCGCATTCATCGACGCCGCGAGGCGGTCGATGTAGGCCGGGTCGTCGTGATAGGCGGGCGCGACGCGTACTGCGGGCTGCCAGCGCATTTTCATGAGCGCGCGGAACGCCTGGTCGCACGCCGTCGCCGTCGTCGCCGCGGCATATTGCGGATAAAGCGGCACCAGGAGTATTCGCTCGCACCCCTGCTCGAGCAGCGCCTTGAGCCGGCTCTCGGTCGTGGGATTTGCGTAGCGCATCGCCCAGTCGACGATGACCTGCGGATGGCCGGCGAGGCGCGCTGAAAGACCTTCCGCTTGCGCGCGCGTGATGGTCTTCAATGGGCCCTCGTCCCGCTCATTGTTCCAGATCGTCGCGTAGTCGCGCCCCTTCCTGGCGGGCCTCGTGGTGAGGATGATGAGGTTCAGGATCGGCCACCACTTCCAGCGCGGCTCCTCGATGACGCGCGCGTCGGACAGAAACTCCTTGAGATAGCGCCGCATGGGCCAGTAGCCGGTTCCGTCCGGCGTGCCGAGGTTGAGGAGCAGCACCCCGACGCGCCCTGATGCGACGGGGGGATGGCCCTTCGGCCAGGCTCTGCGGTCAGGCGCGAACTCGGGAATTTTCGTCGACATCGCCTTGTCCAATGATCGTGTCGGGATGGTGTGGCCGCCTCGCGTCGGGCTCGCGTGCCAATTGCCTCGCCGCGTATCACGCGGCGCCAAGGCCCGCAATGCAGTCGCAGGTGCCGCCGAATATATGGGGAGAGCGCCACTTGCGCGCCAATGAGGAGGCTGGCGCCGCCGCTGTGCTATCCGTGGAGCTTGCTGGCTTGCGGCCTTGCGCCTTCCGCGGGAGCATGCGTGCCGGCATCGCCCTCGTGCTCGGCGATCTTCCCGCCCGCCTCCCAGATCACGCGAATGCGCCTGCCGAGGCCGCCTGCGCCTTCGGCAAAGAGTTGCCGCCCGCGCGGCTCGGCAAGCTTGCGCAGCTCATCTTGGCGGGCCCTTGCCTGCCGTTCGATTTCCGCGACGTGCATGGCCGAGAGACGGTCGGGAGGAAGATTGCGCACGTACTCGACGAGAAGGAAGAGGTCGTGGTCGTCGCCGAGTAGCTGCGACAGCGCGCGGGCCGCCCCGACGCGTGCTTCGAAAAACGCCGGCCAGGCCCTTGAGATGAGGGCCATCTGCCGCCAGTGCTGCTGCACCGCTTTCCTCCACTCGTGGAAAACCTCGTCCGCGCCGTTGGCATAGGCAGCCTCGAAAGCTTGGCGCCCCTTCCGGTAACTCTCCGTGATGCCGTGCGCGATGGTCGAGAAGTCGTCCGGCTCGAGCGTGAGACGCCGGAATTTCTTTTTCGCGATGGCCAACCTTTCCAGCGCCTCGCGCGTGCCCTCCGAACGGCCAGGATGGCTGCCCTCGCGTTCGTCCAGTATCAGTTTCTTCACTGCAGCGAGCGCGGCGTTCGCCACCTCGCCCGGGACTGTCTCAAGCTTCGTCACCGTTTCGACCAGGACGTCCCGGTCGCGCGCCGAGGAGAGCAGCGCACCGATGTCGCGGAAGCGCGCATTCTCCGCCCTGTAGACCGTATCCCCGAGCCCCGGCCGCGCAAGCCGCAGAAGCGCCCGGACGCGCTTCAGGCTCTTGCGCGTTTCGTGCGTGGCGACTTCGAGCGACTCACTGGCCGTGAGCTCCCGTTCCGCGCGCTCGATCTGCTCGAGACCGATGCGTCGGAATCCCTTTTCCACGGGTTCGTTGAGCTTGAATCGAAATGCCATGAGAGTGTGCAGCGGCGAGATTGCCTGAAGGAACCGTGGGATCGTGCGTGAAGTACTCTAGCCCGAATTAGTTTACGAGCCGCCGCCAGTAAGCTCACGAATGCATAGCACATCTAAAGCCCGCTGACACTTTCGACCGGCGCGCAACGACGGCATTCGATGCTGCGCCGCGGCACGCGCCGCTGATCGCCATTCAGATATCCTGGTTGTTGAGCATCTTATTGGGCCGGAAGCTCGAGGAGGGCGAGGCATCCGGTGCCTTGGCGCTGAGCCCCCTGCGATCTGGGAGCCGGCCCGGAACGGCGCAAATCGGTCTCGATCGCCTGGTGAGAGCATTGGGCCTGTTGCGCGGTCGCCCCCGGAGCACGTCGAGCATATCTGCCGCCGATGACGGTGGTCTGACCGGCGATGAGCTTGCCCTGCTGCCAATCCGCAATCTGCCGATGCGCCGGGCACTCGGCTCCGTTGCCGCCGCATGCCTCGGGCAGCGCGACCGAGAGCAGCCAAAGCAGGCGCGTGCCGTCGGCAATGCGCACCACCGTAGCCGATGGCGCCGTACCATCCGCGCCAGCGTCCTCGGCACGCGCGAGGTCGAGAACATGCTCGCGACCGATGATCCTGAGCCCTCGCTTGGCCTTGACGGCGATTGCGGTGACTCGCACGGGCATGGCGGCGCTCTGCGTCGGGCCGGCATAGGCGCCACCTTGAGCCGACGGCAGCACCCGGCGCGAGACGACGAGGCGCCAGTTGCGCGGCGGGAAGAGGCGGCGCAGCGCTGCTACATTGGTCACGCCCTGCAACAACACGATGTCGGCATCGACATCCATGGCCTGAGTGGCGGGTATGGTGCTGATTTGAGCCTCGCTCCGCCGCTCAGAGCCGAAGGTCGTTCTCCATGTCGACGCCTGGGGCGCGGCTTGTGGCGGGGGCATGAGGCTGGGCGCGTCTGAAAGATCCCAGCTCGCGATGCGCAGGTTGCTCGGCGGAAAGACCTCGGGCGGCGGCCGCGGAATGTATTCGGGGCTGGTGCTGGTGACGTCATCGTATGTCGAATCGACGTCGACATCGTCGGCCGGAGGCAGAATGTCGTTTTCCTGCGGCGGCTCCGCAATCGGGTCCAGGCTGTCATATTGCGCACTCGCAGGGGGCGTGACCATCGCTACCGGTGCCCAGGCAGCTGAAAGGCCAATCGCGACGCACGCCGCCCATGAGCACGCGCCCCTCGCCCCCACGAATGATGGCGCACGTCTGCGCAAGGCTTCCATCACACTAGCAGCAAGCGCTCATGATTGAGCGCTGCACTACATTTGGTCCGATTCTGACGCTATGCTCAACGCGGGAATCGAGCAACATCGGGCAGATCAGGCGGCCGGAACAAATGCAGTTTGCAGCTCCCGAGTCGGAGACGGCCTCAACCGCGAGCCGCTGGACCAGCCGCATCGCGCTCTTTGCGCTCGGAATTATCCTCACCACCGTATTTCTCCACCGCCTGTTCGGCATGCCGACGGCGGTCGCCTTCAATCTCGTGCTCGCGGCCTTGGGCTGCGCGATCCTGTCGATCGGGACAGGCCTCATCGCCGCAATCGGCATCTGGCGCCATGGCAGCATGGGAACTGCGCGCGTCGTCTTTGGCGTTCTCCTGAGCATCGCGCTCCTCACCGGTCCGCTTCTGCTGGCCGTGCTCGCGAGGGACTATCCGCCGATGAACGACCTCACGACCGACACGCGTGCCCCGCCCGCCTTCCTTACTCTCGCCAAGGCGAGGAGCGAGCCGGGCGCCAACCCCGCTGTCTATCCCGGCGAAAGGTTCGCCAACGAGCAGGCACGAGCCTACCCCGACATCAAGCCGATGCTGGTCAGTCGCTCAAGTGCCGAGGCCTTCGAGCTCGTCGTCGAGGCGGTGCGCAAATTGAAGATGGAGATCGTTCGCGAGGAGGGACCAACGGCGGAGGGCGGCGACGGCGCCATCGAGGCCGTCGATCGGACGATTGTCGTCGGCTTCTATGATGATGTCGCGATCCGCGTCACCGGCAGCGACGAGAGTGCGCGCATCGACATCCGCTCGGCTTCGCGCTTCGGACGGAACGATTTCGGGGCGAATGCAGAGCGCATCCGCGCTCTCATGAAGGAAATCGTGACGCGCCTCGAGTCGACCGTTCCGGTGGCCGAGGGCGCCGCGCCGAGCGCCAAGAAGGCCGCCGCCGATCCCGCAGCAGCCAAGCGGGGGCAGAGCGGCGACGCCAAGTCGATGTACCGCCGCAAGTCGCGAGTCCGCGAGCAATAAGCAGCCCGGCGCGCCCTCTTCACTGCGCACTGATCGACCACAGAAACTCGATGATCTTCTTGCGTTCCTCTGCATCGGCGACGAAGCGGGAGTCGGCGCTCAAATCGGGCGCATCGGCGAGTGTCAGCACGAGCTCGCAGCGGCCGCCTCTGTTCAGATAGGAGCTCACCGCGCGCCGCGCCCCGGCGACGGCGCGCCGCGCTCGGCCGGCATCGAAGCCCACACCCAGTGTCTTGTCGCATCCATGTCGGCCGCGGCCTTCCGCGACGTGCTCGCGTCGGAGCCCGCAGTGACGCAGGTTCTGCTGCGCCAGCTTGTAGGCAAAGTTCGCTCGCTCACGACGCGCGTGTACGAGTTCAGCGCGCTGGCCGTCGGCAACCGTATTCAAGCCGAGGTCCGGCGTCTTGCCAGGTTGGCTCCGCGACAGGGCAAGACCGCAATCATCGAAGGGTCCCCGACGCACGCCGAGATCGCGAGCCGCATCAGTACCCATCGCGAGGCCGTGACGCGCGAGCTGAGCCGCCTCTCCCGGCTCGGCATCATCGAGCGGTGCGGCAATGGCCTCCTCGTCAAGGATGTGGATCGTCTGGCAGCGATGGTCCACGAGGTGACCGGGGAATAGCCTTGCCACCTCGCTCTGCCCGCCTAGAGGCATGGGGTGGGTTCGTCGCTGCGTAGCCCGATGCGAAGGGTCTCGGTCATCAGGTACGAGCAGGCGAGCGAGACAACAGCCAGGACAATGATATACGCAGCGACGGAATACAGGCTCCCCGTCGCTGCGACGAGCGCGGTGCAGATGAGCGGCGCCATGCCGCCGAGGATCGCGGCGAACTGGAAGGCGAGCGAGCAGCCGCTGTAGCGCAGCGTGGTCGCGAACTGCTCGGCGAAGCAGGCCGACTGCGGCCCGTACACGGCGCAGAGACAGGCCTGAACGACGAGGCCGCCCGCCAGGAACAGCCAGATGTTGGACGTCGAGACCAGCATGACGTAGGGAACCGCGAACAGGGCGAGCGCGGCCATGCCGGTGAGGAACATCTTGCGGCGGCCGACATAGTCGGACAGCAGACCGAAGGCCAGTATCATGGGGATGTCGGAGGCGCTCAAAGCCGTATTGGCGGCGAGGATCGCGGTGCGGTCGTAGCCGAGCTTGGTGGTCGCGTAGGAGATCAGCCAGACCGTCACGATATAGAATGTGGCGTGGGTGGCCAAAAACGATCCGGCGGCCAGAGCGATCTCCTTCGGGTAGGTCTTGAGCGCGTCGAGCACCGGCATCTTCGCCGCTGACCTCTTATCGAGCGCCTCCTGAAAGACCGGGCTTTCCTCAACTGTGAGCCGGATCCACATGCCGACGGCGATGAGCAGCGCGCTGGCGAGGAACGGGATGCGCCAACCCCAGGCCATGAATTGCTCGTCGGTGAGCGTTGCCGAGAGCAGTGCGTAAGTCCCGGTGCCGAGCACGAGCCCCAGAGGCGCGCCGACCTGGGGCCAGGAACCGTAGAAACCGCGCCGGTGCGCGGGCGCGTGCTCCACCGCCATCAGCGCCGCGCCGCCCCACTCGCCGCCGACGCCGAACCCTTGAGCAAGTCGGAGCGCGACGAGAATCGCAGGCGCCCAGATGCCGATCGTCGCGTAGCCGGGGAGAGCACCGATCAGCAACGTCGCCGCGCCCATCAGCAGGAGCGAGTAGACCAGCATCGGCTTACGCCCAATCTTGTCGCCGTAGTGGGCGAAGACGGCGCCGCCGAGGGGCCTCGCGATGAAGCCGACGGAGAACGCGGCGAAAGCGGCGAGCGTCCCGGTCACGGGGTCAAAGGACGGGAAAAATACATCGTTGAAGACAAGTGCCGCGGCGGTGCCGAAGATGAAGAAGTCATACCACTCGATCGTCGTTCCGACGAGGCTGGCGAAGGCCACCTTGCGCGAGGAGCGCAGCGACGGCGCGCCCCGCGTGTCGTGCGCGGCGTCGAGACGGACTACGGGTTCGCTAGGAGCTGACACGCGAATAGGCCTCGTCCCAGGCAGTTCGGTCGCGAGTTGAAGGTAACGGACCACGGCGGCGGGGAGGAGTATGTTACGGTAGCGAAGCACGCTCCTATGCCGGTGGAATCTCACCAATATCGGGCAGGTGCGCTCGCCGGCCGCTGCGTAAATCACAAACAAATGCCGGCCATTGTACACCGTGGTGGATCAGGGATAGATCATGGCCGTCGCGACGGCATCGACCGGGAGGCGTTGCCGGTCGCCGACATCACAGTGCGACCGCAAATAGCCTCCACGCGCGGACGATCTTCAGCTAGGAACCGTCGCGCGCAACGATAATCAGGGATCCTGTCATGGCGCCGGCCTCGACCTTCAAGTGGGACGATCCGTTCTTGCTCGACGATGAGCTGACCGAGGACGAACGCCTGATCCGCGATACGGCAAGGGGCTTCGCGCAGGAGAAGCTGCAGCCGCGCGTGATAGAGGCCTATGCCAAGGAGGCGACGGACCCGCGCATCTTTCTTGAGATGGGTGAGCTCGGGCTGCTCGGCCCGACGCTGCCCGATCGGTATGGTGGCGCGGGCGCGAGCTACGTCGCCTATGGCCTGATCGCCCGCGAGATCGAGCGGGTCGACTCGGGCTATCGCTCGATGATGAGCGTGCAGTCCTCACTCGTCATGTATCCCATCTACGCCTACGGCAGCGACGAGCAGCGCGCCAAGTATCTGCCTAAGCTGGCGGCCGGCGAATGGATCGGCTGCTTCGGCTTGACCGAGCCCGATGCCGGATCCGATCCCGCTTCCATGCGCACCCGCGCCGAGAAGGTCTCAGGCGGCTACCGGCTGACGGGGTCGAAGACCTGGATCTCCAACGCGCCGATCGCCGATGTCTTTGTTGTCTGGGCGAGGTCGGAAGCCCACGACGGCCAGGTCCGCGGGTTTGTCCTGGAGAAGGGCTTGGCCGGCCTTTCCGCGCCCAAGATCTGCGGCAAGCTGTCGCTCAGGGCCTCGATCACGGGCGAGATCGTCATGGATGGCGCAGTCGTCGGCGAGGAGGCGCTGCTGCCGAACGCGGCCGGTCTCAAAGGCCCGCTGGGGTGCCTCGATCGCGCGCGCTACGGCATCTCGTGGGGCGTCATGGGCGCCGCCGAAAGCTGCTTTCACGCCGCGCGCCGCTACACCCTGGAACGCAAGCAGTTTGGCAAGCCGCTCGCCCAGATGCAGCTCATCCAGAAGAAGCTCGCCGACATGCAGACCGAGATTGCCTTGGGCCTTCAGGGCTCGCTCCGCGTCGGACGCTTGCTCGATGAGGACAAGTGCGCCCCCGAGATGATTTCCCTGATGAAGCGCAACAACTGCGGCAAGGCTCTCGACGTCGCGCGTCTCGCCCGCGACATGCACGGAGGCAACGGCATATCCGAGGAATTTCATGTCATGCGCCACATGATAAACCTCGAGACCGTCAACACCTACGAGGGCACGCACGACGTGCATGCGCTGATCCTCGGGCGCGCGATCACGGGGCTGCAGGCCTTCGCATGAGCCGCGCGCGATCAGGGATCAAGGGGTGGACGACCTCGTGAAGCCGCTTGCCAATATCCGTGTCTTGGAGCTGGCGCGCATTCTGGCTGGTCCGTGGGCGGGCCAGCTGCTGGCCGATCTCGGCGCGCGCGTCATCAAGGTCGAGCGGCCGCACGGGGGCGACGACACCCGCACGTGGGGGCCTCCCTTCATTCCCGATGCCGGCGCCGAGACGCAATCGGCCGCCTACTTTCACGCGACCAACCGCGGCAAGAGGTCGGTGGCGCTCGATTTCGCGACGCCTGAGGGGCGCGAGGCGGTCCAGCAGCTCGCGCGCCAGGCCGATGTCATCATCGAAAATTTCAAGGTCGGCACGCTCGCAAGCTATGGCCTCGACTATGAGAGCGTCAGGGCGGGCAATCCCGGCGTCGTCTACTGCTCGATCACGGGCTTCGGCCAGAACGGCCCCTATGCGCCGCGCGCCGGCTACGACTTCATCATTCAGGGCATGGGCGGCATCATGGACCTGACCGGCGACCCGAAGGGAGAGCCGCAGAAGACCGGCGTGGCGTTCGCCGATATCTTCACCGGCGTCTATGCCACCGTCGGCATTCTGGCGGCGCTCAACCAGCGCGCCACGACGGGAATCGGGGCTCACGTCGATATGGCCCTGCTCGATACGCAAGTGTCGGTGCTTGCGAACCAGGCCATGAACTATCTCGCCTCGGGTGAGCCTCCGACGCGCTTGGGCAACGCCCATCCCAACATCGTTCCCTACCAGCTCTTCCCGACCAGCGACGGCGAGATCATCATCGCCTCGGGCAATGACTCGCAGTATGTCCGCCTGTGCCAGTTGCTCGGCCGCCCTGATCTTGCCGCCGACGAGCGCTTCGCGACCAACGCCGGGCGCGTGCGCAATCGCGCGACGCTGATCCCTCTCATTGCAACTGAGACATCAAAGAGATCGTCGAGCGACCTGGTCGCCGGTCTCGAGGCGGCTGGCATCCCGGCAGGTCCGGTCAACAGCCTGGACGAGGTGTTCCGCGACCCGCAAGTCGTCGCGCGCGGCCTGCGACGGGACCTCAATCGGTCGGATGGATCAACCGTGCCGAGCGTGCGCTCTCCGATTGTCATCAACGGGGAAGCCTGCGTTGCGGACCGCCCCGGTCCGCGGCTCGGAGAGAACAGCCGCGAGGTCATGCGGGCGCTCGCCGACGGATTGGACCCGTGGGCCGGTGCGTGATTGCGCCGCCTGAAAGCGCTACTCGGCGACGGCCTTGGCTTTCGCAAGGCGCACCACGGCCGCTCGCTCCTCGATGTGCTCCGTAAGGCGGCGCGCGAAATCGACCGAACGCTCGACCACGACGCCCCGCTGCCGGTCGAGCGTCACCATGTGATAGCTGTCGTCGAGGACGGTGAGCTCCACCGGGCCGCTGAGACCGCGCGCGATAGCCACCGCGCTTGCAAGATCGCTCTGATCGTCGTCGCGCGGATGGAAGATATGGGTCGGCTGGTTGATCGTGGCGAGACGCCGCTTCACGTCTCGCGTGAGCGCCCTGAACTCCCAGACGAGGCCGCCGCCCCACCCGAACAGATCCCCGATTGGGCAGTTGCCGCTTCTGAAGCTCTCGACCATGACAGTGCGGATGCGTTCGTCCTTGATGCCGAACGGCGGGCGCGGCCGGAAACGGAACAGGCGCGCAAACCACTTGTAGAGCACGAGATTGAAAAGCTTGAACGATTTCGGAATTGCCCAGCCGTTCGGCCAGATCGTGGGCGAAAACAGAATGAGGCCGTGCACGTCGGCCGGACGCTCGCGGGCAAGGCGCAGAGCGAGGATCGATCCGGCGGAGATGCCGCCGACCACGATGACGTCGCAGCGGCTTCTGAGCTGGTCGTGTGCGGCCTCGAGAGCCGCGTACCAGTCCTTCCAAGAGGAGAGGCCCGAGGCGTCGGTTCCTGCCCCGAAGCCGGGGAGCAGCGGGCAATAGACCGTATGCCCCGCGCGTGCGAGCCCTTGCGCGACGAACCTCAACTCGGCCGGATTGCCGCCGAGGCTATGAACCATGAGCACACCGGTCGGCCCGCCTGGGATGAGGTGACTGCCGCGGTGCGCGTCTATTTTCTCCATTTTGTTCATAAAGTTCACTCTTTACGCATCGGTTGAAAGAGAAAGAGCGAGCAAGGGCGGGATTAGCGGCTGATCGGCATCGCCAGCTCCTGACACGCGTTTTCCCAGCGTCGGCAACGCGATTGTCGGTCGAAGCTCACACGGGGTCAGTCCCCCAAACGGGGGAGGGGCCACCTGAGTTTTGGGGGGAAATCAATGCTCCGGGCATAAAGGGCGAGGGTTGCTCTGGCGAGGAGCAGCAAGGGGCGAGAGTGCGGCGGCGCGGGCCCGATGATTGCCAGAGCATCACCAAGAACAAACCCAATATTGCCGCTGCTGATCGTCATCGCTGGGCCAAAAGCAGGACTCAACAGTTCTCTGCCGTCCCCGTGCCAGGATGTCCCGGGTGGATTTGGAAGGTCTGCCATTGATTAAGCTTCGAGAGAAGGCGCCCTTTGCGAGGTCGCCGAAGACAGCGGCAACACCGCCGCTGGCAACGGCCGACGACGTCATGACGAAGAACTACGTATTAGGGAGATGACGAATGACCAAGAAATGGGGCGCTTTCGTTTCGGTTCTGCTGCTTTCGGGAACAGCCGCCGTCGCCGCGGACTGGGCTGGCGGTTTCAAGACCGTCGACACCGATGGCAGCGGCACGGTCGCCCAGACGGAGTATGATGCCAACATTGGAAAGCTGAAGATCGATCCGGTGCCAACCTTTCCAGCGATGGACAAGGACAACAGCGGCAGCATCGATGCGGACGAATGGGCTGCGGCGGAAAAAATGGTGACCGCGTTCCCCGTGTCATGCAAGTCCTCCTCGGAATCCTGGTGTCCGAAGGGGTACTAACTCTCAGACACTGCGACCGACCTCGAAACCCGGTGGGCAACTTCCGGGTTTCGGGCGACGCAGCGGCAGCGCAGACGCGTGCCGGAATATGGGATTGCGGTTCAAGCCTGTGATCGCGGCGCGGGTCCCGGTCATGGACTGACCTGCAGGCCGTCCGCGATCGTCTTCCGCGCTCTATGTCCGCTTGTGGCTCGAGAGCGAACGACCACGCGAGCCTCGCGGAGCGCCTTGTAGCGGCATGCATCCAGCCACCGCTTCCCGCCCACCTCACGCCGGCACGAAACGCCGATCCCAGTCTGGCTTCCCGTCGCAGGTGACGAGCCCGCGCGCAACGAGGTGCTCGACGTGCGCGAGCACCGAGAGCCCCGCGGCCGTCGCCAGGCTGGCGTCGATCGCCGGGTAGACGGCCGGCACGATCGCCTCCACTGTCTCGCTGCCGTGGCGGATGGCGGCGAGGATTGACTGCTCGCGCCATCGCCGGTGGAGGAGATAGGCCTTGACCGTGCGCCTCGGCACATCGAGGCGCCCGCCGTGTCCCGGCAGGTAAACCGTCTCGCGCCGCTTCAAGAGCAATTGCAGCGAGCGGATATAGTCGGCCATCGCGCCTTCGGGCGGCGCGACGAGCGTCGTGTTCCAGGCCATGACATGATCGCCCGAGAAAAGCAGGCTGCGTCCCTTGAGCGAGAAGCAGAGATGATCCGGCGCATGACCTGGCGTGTGGATCGCGGAGAGCTTCCAGTCACGCCCCTCGACCACGCCGCCGTCGCCGATCCTGAAGTCGGGCGCAAAGTCGTAGTCGATGAACTCGGCCCCTGTCGGGGTGATGCCGGGCAGTGTCGCCGGTTTCACCGGCGCCGAGCGCCCGTAGCCATAGATCAGTGCCCCCGTCGCGACCTTGAGCGCGGCGGCTCCGTCGATATGGTCGCGGTGCGCGTGCGTGATGAGAATGTGCGTGATCGGCCGCCCCTGGGCCGCCTTGAGGATCGCCGCGTGGTGGGCGGGATCCGCTGGCCCCGGATCGATGACGGCGAGCTCCGTCATGCCGAGGAGGTAGGTGTTGGTGCCCGTGAAGGTGAGCGCGCCGGGATTGTTGGCGACGATGCGCACGATGCCGGGGCTGACGGGGCTCGCCACCCCGTACTCGAACGTCATCGATCTGTTGAAGTGGAGCTCTTGGCTTTTCATAGGCCCTCAGACTTCGCCGCCCGTGTGCCCATGTTATGGGCGCCATCTTGGGCGTACGCGGAATCGCGTTCCGCTAAGCCATTGAGAGGATTGGTCGGAGCGGGGAGATTCGAACTCCCGACCCCTTGCTCCCGAAGCAAGTGCGCTACCAGGCTGCGCTACGCTCCGCCCGACCGTGCCCGTCAAAAAGGGTGGCTTAGCCCAGGTGTCGACGAGGGCCGCCCTGGGCGAGGCGCTTTATAGCTCCCGCGCCGAGGCCCGGCAAGCGTGCTGAATTGCATGTCTTTTCGCCCCTTCCGTGAGGCTTGCGAGCAGGATTGCCTAATTCGATTTCCAGAGGCGTATCGTAGCAATCGAGGCCTGCGTGTATCCGGGAGGATCCGTCTCGCCGCCATATGCGGACCGGCTTGTCATCGTATTCGTAGTCAAGAGCCCGCCGACATACGGGGCCGGCAGTCCGCTCAGGATGCCCGACGACCGCGTCCAGCGCGGCGGAGCCTTTCTCCACGAGCCCGAGGCCCCGCGCTCGGTCGTGCGAAATAATTGGGGCGCCGGCGATTGGGCCAACGGTGTCGGCTTCCGGATCGCGAGGACGTTCTGAGAGAGACGTGCCGGTCGCCGTCAGGTGCTCGACGAGTCATCTCGAGTCGACCGGACGTCGAGTAAGAATTCCCAGCAAAGTCAATGTTGCCCTTGTAAGGCGAAGGCTATAGAGACGCGGTACTAGCAACTGCTAGCCGCTGGGGCGTAGCCAAGTGGTAAGGCAACGGATTTTGATTCCGTCATTCGGAGGTTCGAGTCCTCCCGCCCCAGCCAGCGCCGCCGTGTGTCAGCCCAGACCATGGAATGCGGCCTGATATCGGCGCGGGCAGCCTGTCACTCGAGCTGTCCCAAGGCGATGCGGTGCCCGCCTGCAGCTTCTCGCTCACTGCCTTCTGCCTACTGCCTTGCCGATTGCCCACTGCCCAACTTCCCACCGCCTCTTGCCCACCGCATGCACCATTTGCTTACCCTTTTCCGGCCAGAATCGCGATAGACGCGAGGGCTTCCACACGGGGCCGCCGCGCATCTCAACCGGCGACTGGACCGACCACACGCATGACACTTCGCACCGCACGCGCCTCGCTTTTTTTCGCAACTCTTCTGGGCGTGGCCTTTCTCAGCCTCGTCCCTCCGCCCTACAAGGTAACCTCCGGCGTCTTTGACAATCACGGGGATCATGCGCTCGCCTACTTCGCGGCTGCTTTCACGATCTGGGTTCTGGCCGGCATGCGCGGGCGGCGCGCTCTGATATTCCTCGCCCTCTGCATATTCGCAGGCCTCATGGAAGGCTGCCAGGCCCTGTCGCCCGGGAGATCACCCGCGATCAGCGACTTCCTTGCCAGCTGCACGGGCGTGGCGCTCGGTTGTGTCGCGGCGTTCGTCACGGAGCTGGTGGCAGAGCGCTTGGCAGGCGTTGTGAGGCGGACCGTCGCACCAGTGCGCGGAACTTGAAGCGCCTGCGCAGGCGGCCTCGCCCGCTGCCCGCTGCCTGCTGCCTGCTGCCTACTGCCTGTTGCCTGTTGCCTGCTGCCTCTTGCCTACTTCGCGAACTTATCCCCGGCGCCTCCAGCAACGTTATCGTGTGCCGAGACACGCGGCTGAGCACGGAGTGCGCCAATGGAGATGATCGTAGAGAACAAGGCTGCCGAGCCGGTTGCGCCCGGCCCGATCCGCGAGGCGATCGGAGAGCTCCTCAGCGCCTTCGAGGCCTACAAGGACGCCAACGACGCGCGTCTCGACGAGATCGAGGCGCGCGGCACGGCCGATACACTGATCGATGAGAAGATCGCGCGCCTCGACCGGGCTCTCGACGACCAGAGGCGCGTTCTCGACGATCTTGCCGTGAAACAGAGCCGTCCACGGCTCGGCGAGCCCGCCGCGCCGAACGGCGCGGAGGAGCGGGCACTCGCTCACAAGGCCGCCTTCCAGGCTTACGTCCGCAAGGGCGAGGTGGCGAAGCTCGCGGACCTCGAGACCAAGGCGCTCTCGGTCGGCTCCGAGTCCGACGGCGGCTATCTCGTTCCCCATGAGATCGAGCGCACGATCAACCAGGCGCTACGTGACGAATCTCCGATCCGGGAAATCTCAGGCTCTCTCACCATCTCGACCAGCGTCTACAAGCGCCCCTTCGTGGTGTCCGATGCCGAGGCCGGCTGGGTGGGCGAGACGGCATCGCGTCCGCAGACCGCGGCGCCGACGCTGGCCGAGCTCTCCTTCCCCACCATGGAGGTGTACGCGATGCCGGCAGCGACGCTGCGCCTGCTCGACGACGCGGCGGTCAATATCGACAGCTGGCTCGCGGCCGACATTCGCGCCGCCTTCGCCCGCCAGGAATCCCTGGCGTTCGTCTCCGGCAACGGCACGACCCAGCCCAAGGGCTTCCTCGCCTACGGAGCCGTGCCCGAGAGCGCCTGGGCCTGGGGCCAGCTCGGCTATGTGGCAACGGGGGTCTCCGCCGCCTTTCCCGAGGACGAGGCGGCCGATTGCCTCCTGGATCTCGCCTTCGCGCTGAAAGCGCCGTACCGGCGCCGCGCGCGCTTCGTCATGAACCGCCTCACGCAGGCGGCAGTGAGGAAGCTCAAGAACGCCGACGGCGACTATCTCTGGCAGCCTTCGCTCGACGCCGCGCGCGCTCCCACGCTGCTCGGCTATCCGGTGACGGAATGCGAGGAGATGCCCGATATCGCGACGGGCAGCCTGGCGCTGGCGTTCGGCGATTTCGAGCGCGGCTATCTCGTGGTGGATCGCGCCGGCATCAACGTGCTGCGCGATCCCTTTACGGCCAAGCCCTACGTGCTCTTCTATACGACCAAGCGCGTGGGCGGCGGCGTGCAGGATTTCAACGCCATCAAGGTGCTGAAGTTCGCGGCGAGTTGAGGGGTTGGGGCGGCGGGCGGTGGAGCTTCTCGTGACTGTGCCATTCGGGCGTTCCTGTCCTTCCGCCCCAGGGCAGAGCCGCAGCTCCCGCCGCCCGCTCCTCATTCGCGTTGCCTGACGTCTCTGATATCTTTTGCCTGCTGCACAATACCCATTGCCGTCTGCCCACTGCCTAGTGCCTAACCCCTGCTGCCTGCTGCCTGCTGCCTGCTGCCTGCTGCCTCCTTCCCACTCCCTCCTGTGCCCGGATTCCCTCCACGCCGACGCTTTTTGGTGCGGAGTGACGAATAGTGAGTCCGCGCTTGACCATGCGTGCTGTTGCGGGCATTCCCACAGCTAGACCGCGCATCGTGATCAAGCCTGGTTGAACATGGTCCACCGCTCGGCTAACGGGCAGCTAAGAGGCGTGCCTGTCGGGGGCGTTCCTATGCAGCCTCATAGCTCCCGCTCGACCCGTCCGATCATTGTGTCGTGCAGCATTTGTAGGAGCGCTAGGTGGCCGCCAAAGTTGCGTTGATTACAGGCGTTACGGGACAGGACGGAGCCTATCTGTCGCGACTGCTGCTCGCAAAGGGCTACATCGTGCACGGTGTCAAGCGACGCTCGTCGTCCTTCAACACCGCGAGGGTGGACGGCATCTACGTTGACCCGCATGAGGGCGGAACCCGCTTCTTTATGCACTACGGCGATCTGACCGACGCGACCAACCTCATCAGGCTTGTCCAGGAGACGCAGCCGGACGAGATCTACAACCTGGCGGCACAAAGCCACGTGCAAGTGAGCTTCGAGACCGCCGAGTACACGGCCAACGCCGATGCGCTTGGCACGCTGCGCCTCCTCGAGGCGATCCGCATCCTAAAACTGGAGGACAAGTCCCGCTTCTACCAGGCTTCCACCTCCGAGCTGTACGGCAAGGTGCAGGAGGTCCCGCAACGAGAGACGACGCCCTTTTACCCGCGGTCGCCCTACGCCGCAGCGAAACTCTACGCCTACTGGATTACCGTCAATTACCGCGAGGCCTACGGCATGCACGCCTCGAACGGCATTCTCTTCAACCACGAAGGGCCGATGCGCGGCGAGACGTTTGTCACACGCAAGATCACACGCGCCGTGGCGGCCATTCAGTTCGGACTGCAAGAGCACCTCTATCTCGGCAATCTCGATGCAAGGCGCGATTGGGGCCACGCGCGAGATTATGTCGAGGGCATGTGGCTGATCCTCCAGCAGGCGACGCCTGACGACTATGTCTTGGCCACCGGAGAGATGCACTCCGTCCGCGAGTTCGTGGAGCTGGCCTTCGCGGAGGTTGGCCGGAGCATCGAGTGGCGTGGAGCCGGTGCAGAGGAGGTTGGGATCGAAGCCGCCACCGGCATCGAGCGCGTGCGCATCGATCCCCGCTATTTCCGCCCGACCGAGGTTGAGCAGCTTCTCGGCGATGCCTCGAAAGCAAAGCAGCGGCTCGGGTGGGAGGCGAAGGTGACATTCCCGCAGCTGGTCGCCGAGATGGTCAAATCCGACCTCGCCGTTGTCGCCGAGGAGCGTCAGCGTCAGGACCGGAGCGGTTGACCGCGGTGGTGGAGGAGAAGCGAGGCTCCGTGAGCTATTCCCTCAAGGGCAAGCGAGTCTGGGTCGCGGGCCATCGCGGTATGGTCGGCGCCGCGATCGTGCGCCGGCTGGCGCGCGAGGAATGCACCATACTCTCCGTTTCGCATAGCGACGTCGATCTGACCCGACAGGAGGCGGTGGAGCGCTGGATTGGCGAGGCACGGCCCGAGGCGGTGTTCGTCGCTGCGGCAAAGGTCGGCGGCATTTTCGCCAACGACACCTATCCAGCCGACTTCCTCTACGACAATCTCATGATCGAGGCGAACATCATCCACGCGGCTCACAAAGTGGGCGTGGAGAAGCTGCTGTTCCTCGGCTCGAGCTGCACCTACCCGAAATTCGCAGAGCAGCCGATTACGGAGGACGCCCTGCTGACGGGTCCGCTCGAGCCGACCAACGAATGGTATGCGGTGGCCAAGATTGCCGGCATCAAGCTCTGCCAAGCCTACAGGAAGCAGCACGGCGCCGACTTCGTCAGCACCATGCCGACAAACCTCTATGGGCCCGGTGATAACTTCGATCTCGCGACGAGTCACGTCGTCCCGGCCTTGATCCGCAAGGCCCATGAAGCAAAGCTTGGCGGCGCAAAGCAGCTGATCATCTGGGGCACGGGCACGCCGCGGCGCGAGTTCCTTTATGTCGATGATGCGGCCGACGCCCTCGTTCACCTGATGAAGGTCTATTCGGGCGACGAACACATCAACGTAGGTTCCGGCGAGGATTTGACCATCCTCGAGCTGACGCGGCTCGTCTCTAACGTCGTGGGCTTCAAAGGCGAGATCGCAACGGATCCCTCGAAGAAGGACGGTACTCCCCGCAAGCTCATGAGCGCGAACAAGCTCAAGGCGCTGGGCTGGCAGCCGCGCACGTCGCTGAATGATGGACTCGCCACCACCTACGAGTGGTACCGAAGCTCCGCGTCGTAGGGACTTCGAGCGTCGCCTCACGTGAAGCTGTGGACAAAGTTCAACCGCACATTGACCGGCGAAGGTTCCGCCCTAGCGTGCATTCACCGGACGCGCGCTCGGCGGCGGATGACTGTAGCGGTAAGGGCAATGTATGGCGTCGGGTAAGCGCGTTGTCATCTATGGAATGAACTACGCTCCCGAGATGGCGGGCGTCGGCCGCTACACGGGCGAGATCGGCCTGCACCTTGCTGAATCCGGTGCGGACGTCACGGTCATCACGACACCTCCTCACTATCCGGGCTGGCGCGTCGAGCGGCCGTGGAAAGCTGGGCGCTACCATGCGCACACGATGGACGGCGCGCGCATCATCCGCTGTCCCTTGATACTGCGCCGCAGGATGGGCGGCGTCTGGCGCCTCGTCGCGCCGCTCTCGTTCGCGATCACATCGGCGCCTGTCGCCCTCTGGCAGATCCTCACGCGGCGACCCCACACGGTCCTCTGCATAGAGCCGACGCTTTTCACGGCACCTGTAGCCCTTCTCGCCGCCAAGCTCGCCGGCGCGCGCACGGTGCTTCACGTCCAGGACCTGGAGGTTGATGCGGCGTTCGCCGTCGGCCACCTCGGCCGCGCGCGCTGGTTGGAGAGGCTCGCAGCCGCCTTCGAGCGCAGCGTTCTCCGCCGCTTCCACCACATCGTCACCATCTCGAACCGTATGGCCGAGCGCATCGCGGCCAAGGGCATGCCCCGCGAGCACATCGCGCTCGTGCGCAACTGGGTCGATACCGGCCACATACGCCCGCTCGGCGCGCCGAGCCCTTACCGCGCCGAGCTCGGGCTTAACCCTGCTACGTTCGTCGTACTATACTCGGGCAACATCGGCGCCAAGCAGGGGCTCGACCTTCTGATCGACGCCGCAGCCGCGCTAGCCGATACGCCCGCGATCCAGTTCATCATCGCGGGCGAGGGCCCGGCGAAGGACGGCCTCATGGCGCGTGCCGTGAACCTTGCCAACGTGCGCTTCCTGCCCTTCCAGCCCTACGCGCGCTTGAGCGAGTTTCTGGGGCTCGCCGACCTGCACGCGCTGCCGCAGGAGGAGGGCGCGGCCGACCTCGTGCTGCCGTCGAAGCTCGGCGGCATGCTGGCCTCCGGCAAGCCAGTGCTGGTAACCGCGCACTCGGGGACAGAGCTGGCGGACTACCTCGCAGGCGCGGCCGATGTGATCCCGCCCGGCGACGCGGTGGCTTTTGCAGAGGCGATACGCGCGCGCGCTGCGGAGCGCGAGCCCGACGGACCCGCCGCAGCGCGCCTCGCACTGGCGCGGGGGCTTTCGCACACTGACGCGCTCGCAGAGTTTGCAGAAGTACTATTCGGCGGCGAGCCCCGTGACGCGCCGAGAGAGGTGTCAGCATTTCTCATGCGGCGTGCTAGTTGATGCGTGCAAAGGAACCACGTCTATCGGCTCAAGCTAACTCGCCTTCGCCATTCTCCAACTATGCCTCGAGGTCGCGGAATTGCGTCGCGAGCAGATCGCAGCGCTCGCCTGGATCAGGTCCACTATTGAAGAGCTGGCCCACGTGTGCCGGACGATGTAGAACGTATCGATATCGCTCTCTCCCTTGGCCATCATGGCGGTCCTGAGCCTTGTCACGCCGCCCTACAAGATCGTCTCGGGTGTCTTCGACAATCACGGCGATCACGCTCTGACATATTCAGTGACTTTGTCGTTTCTTTGCTGCTCTGCCGGCGCTTCCATCCACTCTGGATAGGCTTTGGCCTCTGCGCTTACGCCGCGCCCATGGAGCTCAGTCAGGGTCTTGCGCCGGGAGAACGCCGGCGCTCGGCGATTTCCTTGCGAGCAGCTCCAGTGTCGTCATCGGCGTCGGAGCAGGATGGCTGATCGTTCGCGTCAATCAGCTGCTGCGGAACACAGCAGTAGGCCGAGAAGGGGGCATCTGCGAATGCCTGGCTCCGAGCCCCGCAGGCTTCCAGCGTGTGACGGCGGCGCTGTTCGGCGGCTAGTCGCGCTCAGGGGCGCGAGTTCGTACCCGGTGAACTTCGCCGCACTAAGTCCTTACGGCAAAGAAGAAAATCAGCTTGCGTTGCTCCGAATGCGGGCGTGAATGCCTGATTATAGACACCCCGCAATTGGTAGCCGGCGCCAAACAAATAGGTCAAGACTTCGGTGGCGAAAGGCTGTCCCTCATAAAGTTCGACGTAGGACAGCTCGACGTAGATGAAGTCGACACATGGCAGCAGTTTGGCGGCACCCGCGAGCACGTCCAGCTCGGCGCCCTGCACGTCGATCTTCATGAGGCAAGGCCGCACGAGGTCACTCACCGCAAGAAGATCGTCGAGGCGGCGCACGGGCACGGAAATTGTCGCCGCACCATGTACGTTGAACGCCCGTTCCTGTCCCTCCCCGGGGCGAAGCAGAGAAGACGAGTCGGCCCGGTTCGTGACGTGAAACTCCGCCATGCCGTTTTCTCGACCGATGCACATTTCAAAAAGCCTCGCGCGTGAGACTGGGAGCGCCGCTCGATATTTCCGGCAGGCTTCCGGCATCGGTTCGAAAGCCAAGATCGCAGCTCGTGGATGCAAATGAGCGACGAGCGCCGAGAACTGCCCCTTGTTCGCGCCAACATCGATGCAGGTCGAGATCGGGAGGCCAGCAATGGCGAGGGTGTGCTCGACCGTCGGCGCAATACCCCGCCCTGCGTAACGCCAGAGACCCGGCGTCCCCGCGATTTCTGTTGCCTTTGCTAGTTTGGCGAGCATGCCCACCCCCGCTGGGACTTGATAGGATCAAAGCTTAGCGAGACTGCCGAGCTGTGGATAGCCGTCCAATGCTTTGTTGCACCGCGCGTGCTGATTGGCCATGTTGCTGTCGCGGCCTGCCGCCTCGTTCGCGTAGCCTGTCAAAGAGGTCGATATTTGGCGCATTCCCACGCCCGCCGCCGCGTCATAGCCATCGGGCCACTGCCGCCGCCCATCACCGGCTTCTCGGTTATCACCGCGCGAATGCTGGAACGTCTTTCCGAGCACTACGACGTGCGCAGCATCAATGTTGCTCCGGCTACAAACCGACGCGGCGTCGCCTACCACCTGAGCAGGCTTCGGAGAGTCGTCGGTGCTGTGGTCGCCCTGATGGGGAGTACAAGACGCGAGGGCGACGTTGCCTATTTGGGATGTGAAGGCGGCAGCGGTCTCGTTTACACAGCCTGTCTGTGCGCCATCGCGCGGATCATGGGCCACCGCATTTTCCTGCACCACCACAGCTTCAGCTACATCGACCGCGCCAAACCGCTCATGCGGCTCGTGCTGGCGATCGCAGGCAACAAGCTCGTGCACATATTCCTGTGCCCGGAAATGCGCGATCGATTTTCGGTCGCATATGCTCGCACCATCCGCTCGGTGATCGTCTCCAACCTCGCATTCGTCGAGTCCTGCGATGCTCTCGAGCGACCGGCTGCTCCGGCATCGGCGATGCGCGTCGGTCTCCTGAGCAACCTGAATCGCGAAAAGGGGCTGCACCTCTTCCTGGATCTTCTCCGCACAGCGCGCAAGCGAGGCCTGAACATCGAAGGACTGCTCGCCGGGCCCGCAACGGACCCGCAAGATCGATTGGCCATTGCCACGGCGCAAGAAGAGCTAGCTCCGATGCTCACCTATCTGGGGCCCGTATACGGGCCGGAGAAGCAGCGGTTCTACGAGGCCATAGACGCCTTCGTATTTCCGACTATCTACGCGCACGAGGCACAACCCACCGTTCTCTACGAGGCAATGGCTCACGGGGCCCGCGTCATCTCCTTCAACCGAGGCTGTATCGGCGCACAGGTCGGCGCCGATGGGTGTGTCGTCGCCCAGGACGCAGATTTTGTCGAAGAGGCCCTGGCGGCGCTATCGAGCTTGATCGATGCGAAATGCGCCCGCGAAACGCGGCGCAGCATTACCAGGCAGCGCTACGCAGAGGCCCATCGCCAAATGCGCAACTTCGCAGCCAACATTTTCGAGCCGGAAGCCCAAGAGGCGGAGACCAACCCATGCGCCTCGTGATCTGGCACAATCTTCTCTGGTCGCGCTACAAGGCCGTCGTTTTCTCCTCGCTGCATGAACAAGCGCAGCGGCACGGCTCGGAGGTATTCGTCTACCAGATTGCCGAGACCGAGGCTGACCGGGCCGCCATATCACCCGTAGACCTCTCCTGGCACAACTATCCTTACAAATTGCTCTTTGAAGGCAATCACGCGCGCATCCCGAAGCTGCGGCTCTATTGGCGCGTCCTCCGGGAGACCTGGAACTCGCCTGCCGATTTCACCATTCTCGCCTGCTACGATCGCCCCGAATACTGGCTCCAGGCCGCCCTTCTCACGCTTCTCGGACGGCGCTTCGGCGTATTTTGTGACTCGACCTACTACGACAAACCACAGGCGCCCCTGAAGGGGTTCGCTAAGCGCATCTTCTTCTCCTTTTGCGATGCCATCTTCTGCTATGGCGCACGTGCGAGCGAATATGCCCGCCACTATGGCACCCCCCAAGACAAGATCGTGACGCGCTGTCAGACGGCCGCACTTCCCAAGAGCTACACTCCGGCCGCCGCGTTGGCGCTGCGTATCCAGAATGCACCGTCGACTGAGAGCCCCCGCTACCTCTATGTCGGACGGCTCTCCGCGGAGAAGAGCATCAATACGTTGCTTCGCGCCTTCCAACGCGTCAGCAGACGCCAACCCAAAGCGGATCTCGTCATAGTCGGCCGCGGCCCCCAGGAGGCAGAGCTCAGGGCTCTCGCCAAGGATCTCGCAATCGAGGACCGGGTGGAATTTGCTGGCGCGAAATATGATGATGCTCTCGCGCATGAGTACGCACGTGCCACAAGCCTTGTCCTCCCGAGCCGAAGCGAGCCCTGGGGCCTTGTTGCCAACGAGGCCCTGAGCTACGGCTGCCCGATCGTCGTCAGCGACAGGTGCGGCTGCGTCCCCGAGCTCGTGCTCGAAGGCGTCACAGGATATGCGTTCGAGTGGGGTGACATTGGAGACTTGGCCGACAAGATGCTGCGCGTTTCGGGAGGTTCGCATGATGTGGAAGCCACCTCGTCGAAATGCATCAAGCACGTGAGCCAGTATACTCCCGAGGCAGCAGCACGCAGCATTCTCGAAGGGTGCAACCAAGCCATTGAGCGCTTGAGACCTGACTTGAGGAAAAGCGCATGGCGCGTGCAACCCTGAATTGCCGGAGCAATCTGATGCCTAGACAATTTTAGGCCGACGCGCGCTTAGTTGCCCTTTTGATTTCGGCGATCGACTTCCCAAGCCCATATGCTGAATAATAAGCAGGCAGCAAACCACATAAATGAGCTGCCTAAATGTGTTCCTAAGAGGGTACGCAAACGCAATCACGGAAAACATTGAGAAAACAATATTCGCCGCTGCGACCGGCGTACCGCCTATGGCAGCCGCCAGCGCCGGCGAATTTATATATCTCACCATCAAAATGTAAGCCCCACTAAGTGGAAGCCAAAATATTGGGCCAAACCGCACGGCTTCGCCGATGCCACTCATGGGGACGAATTGATGCAAACGAATCTCCGCGGAATCGCGAATTTGGTCGAATCTATCAACAAAAGAGGGGAATGGAGACAGCGATAATACTTTATACGCCCATGAATGCTGACCCTGGATGAGCAAACTGTCGCCGGTGATAACCGCGCCCTGAAAAATGTTAAGTATCAGCTCAATCCAGTCCATTTGCATGGACAACGGGAGCGCAAGTATTTCGCCAATGTACGCAAGACCGAAAACGCCTGCGCCTCTTCCGAGTAGCGCCGATTGCAACAAGTAAGCGCTAGCGAGGACCGAAACGAAGTACAAAGGCATACGTCGTCTCTTGTCGAGCGCGTAGGCCGCTACTGCGTATGCAGCGATTGAAATGGACGCGGTCCTGGAACACGACGCGATCGAAAAAACGAGGCACCACATTGAAGCTAATAGAAGGAGAAACGTCGGCGCCCAGAATCGCATGCGGATGGTAATTCCGAGAAGCGCGAAGGACAGGATGCTGACCAATGGCAAAGCGCTTGCGATAAAAGCCGATGCGGGAAATGCGGGATTGCCGCCATCAGGGGAGGATATCAAGAGATAGGTGGTGTTAGACCAGAGCACATCATAATTCCGACTGATGATATGGAGAAAACTGAACGTGGGAAGAAACGTTGATATCATCAAAACTGGATTATACAGGCGAGCAGTGCTCGCCCGAATGGAATCCACCGCGTACCCGTCTTTGGCGGATCTGTTGCATGACAGCTCTGCAAGGAGAAAAATGAGGAATAGGGAAAGGAATAGCATGCAGGTTGTCCCTGGAGTAATTTGTTCGGCCCAAAAGCGGCCTGCCACATCTTCATTTCGTGGCATAAGGTAGAGGCTATAAATCACGATGAGGCATATGAACGTATAAATAAGCATATGAAACGATGTTCTTCCTACGGGCCGGCGTGCTCTAAAAACCCATACTAGGACAGAAAATTCGAAAAGTATGACAGTCATGAACAACAGGGAAATCATTTCAAGCTTCCGGAGATGTATGCGGCATGAGGGTGCGTCGTATGGGCGGCCCAGATCAATCTAAGAGCGCCAGCGGCACAAATGACGTCGGTGATGATGAGGATCGCGGCAATGCCGTCGAGGCCACGCATGAGTGCAGCAGGAATTCCTGCGCCAATCGCTAGAAGCGAATTCGCAAGCGCCGTGGGAGCAAAATTCATGTGTGAGTTTGTCGCCATCAATAGGTTCGACGCGTAATACCACACACTGTGCGTAACGATGCCGACGGCCATTAGGGCGACGAAACTAGCGTCCGGGCGCACTGCGCCGTGACTCCAGATCTCGACTATCTTGCCACCGAAGAGTGCGAAAAGGATCGCGCCGGGGATGATCAAAAAGAGGACACAGGCGGCATTGGCGAGCAGGATCTTGTTCACGGCATCGGCCCGTCCGGTGGCGTACGCCGCTGACATCTCGGGCATCGAAGCCCTGTTAAGGGTGCCGACGATCTGGATGCCTATGCGGCTAATGGTGCGCACGGCAGCAAAAGTCGCGGCGGCGACGGGCGAGATCGCGGCACCCACAACGAGCACCATACCCTGGAGATTAAGCGCGAGCGCGGCAGGAATCGCCATGGCGGCGAGCGCGGGTTTGGCGAGCCTTCGAAGCTCTTCAGAGGTTGCATACCGTACGCCAATGGGGAGCCAAGGAGCAGAACTCCGTAAAAGCACATAAAGTACCAAGATGCTCCCAGTACGAAGCCCAATCATCAGTGTCAGGCAGTCGCGGACACCATTGCCATTCCATGCAGCTATCAGAACGGCCACATTCTCGACAAAAAGGAGGATGCTGAAAACAATCGTGCCAACTGCGTAGTATCCGGTGGAACGGAAGGCAACCAAAAAGAGCTGAGAAAAGAGGGCGAGTCCTGAATACACCAAAACTAACATTAGAGGTGGCGACCCGAATTTTGTAAGGGTCGCCAAGCCACCAAACCCTACGGTCGCGGCGGAGACTACGAAGAAAAGCAGCGTTGTGGACTGGAAAGTCGCGAGAGCCCTTAGGCGATCGCCCTTGGCGACGTGCATTGCAATTTCGCTAGTAGCGGCCTGACCAAAACCAAAATCTGACAGAGCGAGAAACGAAGGAATAGCGGTCAGCAGCAACCACTGGCCATATAGTTCTACTCCCCAGCTTGTAGTAAGCACGGGCAGAGAACCCAATTGTATTATCGCATTTAGGCCAATGCCGATTGAATTTGCAACGGCTCCAGAAAGTATGCGCTTTCGAGCGAGCATATTACGCGATCTTGGTAAGTATGGAGGTTTCGTTTGGGTGGAAAAGCCCCGGTGCGTAGCCGGCAAATCGTTCGATGTGAAACTCGCCGAGAGAGCAAGCTAAAGGCACAAGTTCTGTTTCAGTATCTGTATTATCAGCTATCAGCAGCCCGCCTACTCGGAGTTTCGAAACAGATCGTCGAACGCAGTGCTCGCGGTTTACTCCATCCACGACTACAATATCGAATAGTCCCGGTATGTTGTCGATGTACTCGGCGTAATCATTAGGGTTCTCGACTAGCTTGATTTGAACATTCTCGAGATGGGCGGTGAGATAAGAAATGCGATTGTGCCACTCGCTGTTGGATTCAACAGAAACAATGGAATTCGCTACGCTCGAGAACCATACTGTCGACATGCCGGCGCCATACTCGAATACTCGGGCGCCACCGACAGACTTCGCCATCGTTGACGTCGCCTTGCGAACTAGCCAAGGCTGCGCTTCCAGGTGTGAGAATAGGCAACGGGCAGCAGTCGAAGCAGCAGCCCGGAAAATTTCATTCGGGTTCGCGCAGAGCACGCCCGTCGCTGTGTGGAAGCGAGTCTTCCTATGTCGGTCCGCTCGGACTATTCGTTCGATAATGTTCACTGGTTACAGCCCCACCGCCTTCTGAAACGCCTTATCCCCACCGAGCTTCGGTGCGAGCGCGTCGGCTATCTCCTTTCGCGCCTCAACGGTGTTCGCTGCAACCGCCCCGCGGACCGCCTCGACCCCCGCCTTGCCAAACGACCTGCCCACCTCCCCCAACCCCGCCATCCCCGCCCGCCGCGTCTCCTCCGGCATCCGCTCCCACTCCCTCAGCACGAGCAGCGCCCGCGCCAGCATCTGATCCCCCTCGCGCCGCGCCGTGAGCGTCGCCATGTCGTAGGCTCGGAGCGCGTGCTCCGTGCCGTAGCCGAGGCGGAGCGTCACGTCCGCGAAGGCGAGCCACTGCGCCCCGGCCGTCGGCGCAACCGAAAGCGCGCGCGTGATCTCGAGCAGGCGCTCGGGCTGGGAGGACCCCGCGCCCCGCGCCGCGATCATGGTCCGCGCCGTCCCGCCGACACCCGGCGTCGTCTGCCATTGGGCGAGCATGGCCGCTGCGTCGCGTGGGGAAAGGGCCGGCGCCGCCTCCGTCGCAATCCACTGCGTCCTTGTCGCCGGATCGGGAACAGCCGATGCCGCGGCCGCCTCGACCCGCGCCACGTCCGCATTGAAAAACACAACCTGGACACCGCAGATGAGCGCCACGCCCGCAATCGCAGCGATGCCCGCGCTCGTCGCGGCCTGAAAAAGACGTGAAGCAGTCATGCAGTCCACCCCGCGATCCACCGCACCCCAAGTCTGGGCCGCCCCGCGCCAAGCTCGGCCGAAATCGCTCCCGTCATTGCTGGTAGTACCCCGTGTAGTTCTTCCCCGAGTAGTACGAATAGGGCCCGTAGCGCGGCGTCTTGCTCTCGTTGACGACGTTGAACGCGATGCCGGCGACCTTGCGCTCCGGCGCCAGCTGCTCGAGGCAATCGGCGACGATCTCGCGGCTCGTCGACTGCCAACGCACCACGTAGATGATCTTGTCGGCGAGCCCCGCCAGCACGCGCGCGTCGATCACCGGCGCCACCGGCGGGCTGTCGACGATCACGTAGTCGTAGGCCTCGCGCAGCCGGGCGACGAGCTGGCGCATGCGCAGCGAGCCGAGCAGATCCGACGGGTTCTGCGAGTTGGATCCCGCCGGCAGCACCACGATCGGCCCGGCGGCGACGATCGCTACCTCCGGCGCCACGGCCCCCGTCAGCACGTCGACCAGCCCTGGCCGCTGCTCGAGGCCGAAATATTTCGTCGTCGAGGGGTGGCGCAGGTCGCCGTCGATCAGAAGCGTGCGCTGGCCGCCCTTGGCGGCCGAGAAGGCGAGGCACGACGAGAGCGTCGACTTGCCCTCCTTCGGCACCGAGCTCGTCACCAAGACGATCTTGGGCGGCTGGTCGACGTCGGCCATCTGCACGCCGACGCGGATCGAGCGCACCGCCTCCGCATAGCGCGAAAGCGGCTTCTTCATGAGATAGTTGATCGGGTCGAGAACCTTGCCCTCGAAGCGCCGCTCGCCGTCGGTGAGCAGCGGCACCGCCGCGAGCACGGGACGTCCGAGCTTGGCCTCGACCTCCTTCGGCGTGCTGAAGCCCGAGGAGAGGAGATCGAGCGCCACCGCGCCCGCGATGCCGAGGCCCATGCCGACGACGAGCGCCAGAGGTATGAAGATCGCCTTCTTCGGGAATGACGGAGACTTTGGCTTGACCGCCGGCGAGATGATGCGCGCCTCTCGTTCCTCGAACGCCGTCTGCTCCTGCGTGATCTTGGCGCGCGAGAGGAAGTTCTCGAACAGCGTCTTGTTGGCGGCGTTGCCACGCTCGAGTTCGCGCAGCTTGATGCCGATGCTGCTGTCGTCGCCGCTCTGGCCGGTGAGCTGATCGAGGGAGGCCTGCAGCGAGCTCTCGCGCGCCGTCGCGACGTCGTAGTCGTTCTTCAAGTTGGTAATGATGCGCGCGACCTCGGCCCCGATGTTGCGCTCGATGTCGCGGCGCTCGGCTTTCGCATTGACGACGGTCGGATGCTGGTCGGAATAGCGCGCGATGAGATCCGCCTCCTTGCGCGTCACTTCCGCTTCCTGCTTGCGCAGGTCCGAGATCACCGTCGAGCGGACGACGTCGGGAATGGCCTGCAGGTTCCCGCCCTTGTCCTTCACCTGCGCCGCCTGCTCGAATTTTGCTCGCTTCTCCGCGGTATCCGCGCGCGCCGCGACCAGCTTGGCGTTGAGCTCGGCGAGCTGCTGGTCGCTGACCGGAGCCTTGCTGTCGCTCGTCGCCGACGCGAGGTTGTTGTCGCGCCTGAATTTCGCGACCTCTTCTTCCGAAATGCGCACCTGCTCGCGCAGGTTTTCGATGCGCTCGGTGAGCCAGGTGGACGCGCGCTTGGCCGCCTCGTAGCGGGCATCGAGCCGGTCGACGACGAACGCGTCGGCCACCGCATTGGCGAGGCGCACGGCCTTGTCGGGGTCCTCGGACGTGACCGAGATCGAGATCACGTACTGGCGCGCGACCCGGCTGACGTCGAGCGCCTTGCCGAGGTTCTCGATGGCGCGCAGCACGTCGGGCGGCAGCGTGCCCTCTGTCGCGGGAACCTCCGAGTCGGCAAGGCCGATCATGCCTTTGATGAGGCTGAGCAGGCCCGGCTTTGCCGGCCCGCCGAATTCCGCGTCCTCGGTCAGCTTCTGCTTCTCGACCACCCGCTGGAGGAGGTTGATCGACTGAATGACGGAGATCTGGCTGTCGACGTTGCCGGTATCGAGATTGAGCTCCGGCAGGATCGATTCAGCGCCGAAGATCTTCTCCTTGCGCGGCTCGAGCAGCACCATTGCCGTCGCCGTGTAGCGCGGCGTCACCGTGAGCAGGCCGAGCAACGTCAGCGCTACGAGCGCAGTCGCGGTCGAGAGGATGAGCTTCCAGCGGCGCCAGAAGAAGTCGAGGAGCTGGCGCAGGTCGATCGCGTCGTCCTCGGGCGCGGCGGCGACTGTCGCCTCGGAGGCAAGTGGTATGCGGCCATGCACGGCGGTTGCCTCCCTCAAGCCCCGGCCAATTGGAGTATGCACAATTGGCCGCGCGCCAAGCAACGCGGGGGCCGCCGCCCTGTGCATAACTTCCGTCGTCCGCCATCTTGGAGAGGCCGCATGCGCATCACCTGTCCGTTTGCACGCGGCTCGACCACGACTGCGCGACGCCCGCGCCGAGCAGCGCCATCCAGGTGATCGCGACCGCCTGCATCTGCAGGCTGAAATCGACGAACGCATGGAGCAACACGGCGGCCGTCGCCGCGCCGGCCGCGAGCGGCGCGGTGACGAACCGGCGCCGGCCGACCGCGCCCGCGAAGCAACGCCAGACGAGCCAGCCCACGGCCGCGATCAACACGGCCGCGCCAGGAATGCCCAAACCTTGCAGGAGCTCGATATAGGTGTTGTGCGCCTTGTCCCATCTGACCATGGGGCTGATGCTGGCATCGCGATACATCGGAAACACGTGCTCGAAGGTGCCGTATCCGAAGCCCAGCACCGGCCTGTCGGCCACCGATTGCAGTGTGAGCTCGTAGGCCGCGAGCCGGTCGTCGGACTGAAAGCCTTGATTGGCGAGGCGAGAGGCGAGGAGGTCGCCGAAGGAGAACAGCACGGCGCCGACGAGGAGCACCGCGATCAGCCCCGCGCCCGCCGCCGCAAACCGCTCGCCGCGCCGCTGCATGACGGCAACCAGCGCCCCCATCAGCACTCCCGCCACTCCGACCGAGATGCCCCCGCGCGAGCCCGTGAGCACGAGCGCGAGCGCCACCACGGCCGCCACCGCGAGCCAGACGCCGCCGCGTCCCGTGAGCTGCCCGATCAGAGACGCGAGCTGCCGCGTCCGGCTGCCTTGCGCGCCGCCGTCCGAGAAGGCGCTGACCGCCATCGCCAGCGCCGCGATGAGGCCGATCGCGGCGTAGGTCGCATACGAATTGCGGTTGATGAAGGTCGAGGTGAGCGATTCCGTGTAGTAGACCTTCTCGAACCAGAGAATGGTCTTGGGAAACGCGAAGAACGCCACCACGCCGTAGACCGCGTAGGCGAGCCCTATGAGGGCGATTGCCGCCACCAGAAGGCGCGCGCGCCGCCCGGAACGGCCGAGCTGCAGCGCCAGCCAGAAGGCGGCAGCCGCCGTGACGAGGCGCAGGAGCGCCAGCACGGTGGCATCGCGGTTGACGCTGATGCTTCCCGGCACGTCGAGGGCGAGCGCGTCGCGCGCCATTTGCCAGATCGGGTGCTCGTAAGCGCCCGGCACCGCGGTGCTGATCTGAACCAGGCACCATAGGGCGACTGCCGAGACGCCGAGCGCAGCCGGCCAGATGCGCGCAATCGAGATGGGACGGCTGCGGCCCGTGAGCAGGAGCTGGCCTTCGTAGAGAATGACGAGCCCGCAGAAAAGGACCGCGTTGACGCCCCAGGCGAGCGGCATGTTGCTGCCGAACCAGAACGGCACCCAGGCGAGAGCCGCGATCAAGCCATAGAAGATCGCGTCGTCGATGGGCCTGGACGCAACCCTCGCATCTTGCTCGATCAGCATCTCGTGACGCGACATGGTACCAAACTCAACTCAAATCCTGCGGCGCCGGGCCGCTCGCCCGCTCGCTCGTGTCTTGTCTGCCTCTCGTCTCGGGCAGCGGGCCCGAGGCATGCGCCCTCAGAACTTATAGGTTCCGCCGAACGTGAACATGTTGCGATCGAAGCTGTTGGCCGTGATGTTCGATTCGAGATTGATGTACTGGTAGTCGAACGTCAGCGCGAGATTGCGCCAGATGTAATAGCGAACCGTCGTGCCCGCGAGCCATCGGTCGTCCTGGCGCGTCGTCGCCGTGTAGTCGATGAAGTCGTAGGCGGCGCGTCCCGAGAAAGACCAGATGTCGGAGAGGATGTATTCGGTCCTGACCAGGATGCCCGTGTCCTCGACCGGCGAGCCCGAGGCGTTCCCGGGCGAGGACAGGGTCGAGTCGCCGATGCTCTTGTCGACCTCGACACCGATCGTGAGATCGCGCGTCGGATACCAATAGAGCTGTCCGCCGTAGACATCGCTTTCGACCTCGCCGAAGGCTGCGGTGTCGTAATCCTGCCGCTGGTAGCCTGCGAACACCTCGCCCTGGAACAGACTGATGCGGTCGGTGCCGATGCCTGCGACGATCCGCTGCCCCGATGAGTCGAAGGTCTCGTCCTTGAAGCGGCGCCAATTCTGCGACGGCTCGGTGAAGGCATAGAAGACCGGGCTCAGATGAATGCCGACGCGGCCCGAGAACGTGTAGGTCGTCTGATTGCGGTAATCCTGGGCGATGGTCTGGCCGAGAGAATCCTCGATATCCTCGTAGGTATTGCGTGCCACCTCGCCTGCGAGACCGACGAAGAAGCGGTCGAAGGATTTCAGGCCCGAGACCATCCCGCGATATTCGTTGTACGTGAGCGGATCGACCAGCGTCTGCTCGACGCCGTTGACGATCACCTGGCCCGAGTTGTTGATGTCGGTCTTGCGCGAGGCGTCGCCCTCGAAGCGGACGATGAAATCGCGCTGGGCCTCCCAGACGTGATTGAAGCCGCCCTTGGCGTTGAACACGTCGCCCTCGTCGGCATCCTCGCCGTAGAAGCGCGCGTCGGCAAACCCATAGATCGTCGTCTTGTGAATGCCGTTGTTGCGGGTGACCTCGAGATTGGGCTGCAGCCGCAGGCCCCAGGCCTCCGTCTGACTGTCATGGGTCTGGAAGACGTTGTCGTCGTAGACCGCGCCGCTCAGCACGCTGGCGTAGAGCATCCAGCCCGCAATCGGAATGCCGCTGTACTCGCGGGCCGGAGCCTCGAGCGGGTTCGCGGGGCTGAAGAGCTGCGGCGAGTAGTAGAGACGCGAGTCCCAGCCCTGCGCAGCAGCGCCTGTTGCCGAGGTGAGCACGCCGACAGCAATGGGCGCCGCAAGCGCGAGCGCACTCCATCTCTTCGACGGAAAAATTATGGTCCCCACCACACTACCCCGCATCTGAAGCCGCTTGGAGCTTGCCCTCGCTCCTTGCTGCTTCGTGGCCGCCGATCAGATCTCCGTTCGAACGACACACATTCGAATTAGCGAACTTATTCCCCGCAGTCCATGTTTTCGCCGTGCAATGGGCCGAATTCCGGAGCGGGGTTGCCGGTCGGCAACTGCACGGTGTTTAGGCTAGAAATAGCGCTCGGGAATGCGCAGCACATCACCGGGCATGATGGGTACGGACGGATCCAGCGCATATTCTTTGAGCGCCGGCTCGCCGGATCTTTGGATGAGCACGCGCGAGTTGCTCGCGCGATAGGTCGCCCCACCCGCAACCGCCATTGCGCTCACCACATTGAGACCGCTTCGAAAGGGATATTCGCCCGGCTTTTGCACTTCGCCCAGCACGTAAATGGGCCGGAATGTCGCGACATCCACGGTAACTTTCGGATCGCGCAGATAATTCGATTTCAATTTCTCGGAGAGGCTTTGCTCGAGCGAGATTTTTGTCAGGCCCGCTGCCTGAACCGTGCCGGCGAGCGGCAAGGACACAAATCCGCTCGGGTCGATTTCGTATTCGCCCGAGATCTTGTCCTCGCCGTACACTGTCACACGAATCTTGTCTCCAGCTTGCAGCCGCATGGCCTCGACTGCCGGCTGCGCCGCATCGATGGATCCGGTGCCCATGGCGCCGACCGAAGCGAGGCCGCCCCCGCAGCCGGCCACCGCGAGGGCGCTGACCACCGCCAGCGCCAATCCCATCACTAAGCGCATCCCCCGCACCCGCAATTGCCTTCCAATCAGAAACGGTGCCCGAGCGGATTATCGGGTGCAAGCCCGCCTCCGCTCCCAGAAAAAAATATCTGGGGATAGATTCCGCCTACCCAATGAGCGCCCCATTCGGCCGCCGGCGCTTCATGAGCCGGCACCAACCCCGCACGAGCGCGACGCGCATCAATAGGCATACGGATCGTGGAACATAAGCCGCAGGGTTCTCAACACAATGTGCACATCAAACCCTAGGGACCAATTCTCGATGTACTCCATGTCGAATTGCACGCGCTGACGCAGCTTGTGGATCGAGTCGAGCTCTCCGCGAAGGCCGTTCACTTGCGCCCATCCGGTGATCCCGGGCCGCACCCGATGGCGGAAGGCATAGTCGCTCACGGCGTCGGCCAGCGGCTTGCCCTCCGCGCTGGTCTTGAGGGCATGCGGCCTTGGTCCCACGATCGACATCTCGCCCTTAAGCACATTGATCATCTGCGGCAGCTCGTCGAGGCTCGTGCGGCGTATGAAGCGACCCACGCGGGTGACACGCTGATCGCGCTTGCCCGTCTGCTGGCCCGCATGCAAGTCCGCGTGCTCGGCATACATGGAGCGGAACTTCAGGAGCTCGAAGACGCCCCCGTTGAAGCCGTTGCGCGGCTGCCGAAAGAGGATCGGACCTCGGCTTTCGATCAGGATTGCGAGGGAGATGACTGCCATCACAGGCGCGAGCAGCACGAGCGCTGTGCCCGCGGCGGCGATATCGAACCAGCGCTTGAGCCACGAGTTCCACCCGCCGATCGGCCGGTCGAGCACTTGGATCTGGAGGCCCTCGCCGCGTTTTCGCGCCCGCACGAAATTGAGCCTCGCCCCGCTTACGGCAGGGAGGACGTAGATGTTGGCCGACAGGTATCTCAGGGCATCGAGCCGCCGGAAGACCTCCGGTGCCAGCGCCCACGGCACCGTGACGTAGATCTCGTCGATGCGCTTATCGCGCACCAGGGCGGCCAGTGACGCGATCTCGTCGAGCCCGTGCAGGCGCGCCGGCGGCAGCGCCTTCGATAGACCCTTCGACATGCGATCGATCTCGGAGGCCTCGAGCGGGTCGCAAAGCGCTCCGACCGACATCGCGCGATAGACGTAATCCCCTGTTCGGAACGCTCGCCGCAGGCGCCTGAACGCCATCAGCCGCGCGCCAGGGAGCGCAATGAATGCCAGAGCCACCCATGAGAAGAACCAGAGCCGCGAATAGTCCTGCGTCACCTTGGCCGCCGCCCCGAGCGCCATCAGCACGGAGAAGGTCGAGAAGAGGGAGAGCATGAGCCGTTGCAGCGAGCGGCTCTGGTCGATCATGTGCTGCGTGCGGTACCCGCCCCATGACTTCTGGCAGGCGAGGAACAAGGCGAGAGAGAGTGGAATGACGTTCGCCTCGGCCGGCAGCCCTCCGAGAGCGAAGCCCTCGCCCACGGCGAGCGCGCGCACCTCGAGCGGCAACACCCCGCAGATCACGATCAGAACGCAGTCGAGCGCGATGAACTCGGCGATCGATTGATGCATCGAGATGCGCCGGCCCTGGGGGCCTGTGCTGGAGTCTCCCGGTGATGCATCGAGTTGCGGAGCATCGATCCGGCTCGTGGCGACGGCGCGAACGCTCATGGCACGCTCCTCGCCGCGCGAATTCGAGCCGCGCTTCCTGAGACGCAATGCCTGCCCGCATCTCGCCCGCGCTCGATCTCAGAGCTATTCCTGTTTTCCAGGAAGCCGGATTGAGCTGAAAATTGCTCGCTTTCGGACACTTCCGCTGGCGCCACGTCCACACCCCGCCCAACGCAAAATTAGGAATGAAAATCTGATTGAACCCTATTCAGCATTGCGCGCCGCTTCAATTCTTGCACTTGCGCTCTCCACAGATTTTAAAGGAGAAACGCTTGATTGGGAGGCGAGCGCGTGATTCGAGTCGCAGGCGAGGGGGCTTTCGTCGATGCCAAGTGCCATGTCTTGGCAAAAATCCGCCGCGTCCGAATGTCGGAAAAGCGGGAACGTCGTTTCAAAATGAACAAGGGCACGCAATTCCACCGCGCCCTTGCCGAATTTCAATTGGCCGCAAAGCGATCAATGTGGTTGCGTTGAAAAAGCGCGACCGCCTTTTTGTAACGCAAATGCCCGATGGGCTACGGCTGGTTGGGGCTTGCGCTTGGCAACGGACCGCCGCCGACTGCGCTGCCGCCACCCCCGCCTCCTCCGCCACCCCCGCCGCCGAAGCCACCACCACCACCGCCGCCGCCACCTCCGCCACCACCAGTGCCGCCACCGCCGCCCCCGGCAGCGCCACCGCCGTCGCCACCACCGCCATCACCGGGGGCGAGGGCAACGGCGTAGGCCGCCTGGAAAGCCGGCGGAGCGTTGGCGACCAGCGCCGCGATCTTCTGTGCGCCCTGAGAATTGGTGGCGCTCATGCTCTGCTGGATCTTCGAGAGGCACTGAGCCAGCATCTCGGCGAGCTCGGGATGCTTCTTGGCAGCCGCAATGATCTCCGCGGCAGCGTTGGGATCCGCCATGACGAGGGGCGTGCAGGCCGCGCAGATCTGCCCGGGCTGTGCCAGATTGGCTTCGATGATGGCGGCGATGCCCGAAGGCTGCTGTGCGCCCTCCGGCGCTGCGGTCTGAGTCGCTCCCGCGCCGGCGTCTTGGGTTCCGCCCGTCTGGGGTTGCTGTCCTGAGGGAGTGGTCGTTCCCGCCGGCTCGCCGGTGGTCTGGGCGAAGGCGCCGCCCGCCATCGTTCCCACGATGGCCGTCGCGATGAGGAGACGTCTCGATAGTCCCTTGCGGCTGAAAACGCCGCCACGGCCATACAGCATTGGAGCCCCCGAAATTGAACGATCGATAACACGCGCATGCTTACCCGATTCGCAATTGATCGGTACACGCGCCTGAGGGGCGGTCAAGCAAGCGAGCGTGACATTGCGGTGCTTTTCAACAGTGGTGAGGAGCAATGCTCGGAGATCGGGATCGCGTGCTTGTTCTTCTTGCAGGCACATGCAACGCGAACCTGATGCGCGACATCGACGACATCTTCGCCGCGCTCTCGAGGTCGCCGTTTCGCCGTCGCTTCACGCTGAGCGGCAAGGAACGCGCCTACCTCGAAGCGAAGGGCATCGAGACCGTGCTCGAGCATGCGCGCGACTTCATCGACCGGCGGCTCGCGCCGGCGAGCCCGCCGCGCGACGGCAAGCAGACGCCGTTCCGCGGTCATCCTGTATTCGTGGCGCAGCACGCGACGGCCACTTGCTGCCGAGGATGCCTCGAGAAATGGCATGGGATTCCGCGCGGTCACGCGCTCGACGAACGTGAAAGAAGCCATGTCGCAGCTGTCATCGCGCGCTGGCTTCGCCTGGGGTTGGCGGCGCGATAGGGGGCGGGTAGGCGCCCGGGCCGTCACGCTTGCGCCAATCTCGACGGCTAGGCATGGACAACTGCAGTCCGCATAAATCTGGAGGGGTCGATGCGGCGAGCCTTGGTCTGCCTCCTGACCACGATCGGCTTCTTTGCCGCCCTCCCTTGGCATCGGTCCGGCGTTCATATTTCCGGCGTCCATATTTCCGGGGCCCTGGCCGGAGAGGCCGAGGTCGCGCCGGCCGCTGACTTTCCCGCCCTCTATCAGCGCTGGCAGCAGACCCAGGATCCCGAGCAGAAAATCACGCTCGGCGAGCAGCTCTTGGCCGCCGAGCCGAGGCTCGCGACCTGGCCGCTCGTGACAGAGCGCGAGGCCGTGAGCGGCGAGCTTCAATTCACCGTCGGCAGCCTCTACGTGAACCGCGCCCTTGGCGTGCGCGCCGACAATGCCGAGAGGGCCGTCGTGCTGCTCGAGGCCGCGCTCAAGGTCATGACCCGCGAGAAAGACCCGCAGAACTGGGCTGCGACTCTGACCAATCTCGGCTCCGCCTACCAGGCGCGCATCCGAGGCGAGCGCGCCGAGAACCAGGAGCGCGCGATCGCGCATTTCGAGGCGGCGCTCACCGTGCTGACGCCCGAGGCCTACCCGCAGCAGCGCGCGCAGGTCGAGAACAACCTGGCCGTGGTCTACTGGAACCGCATCAGCGGCGAGCGCGCGGCCAACCTCGAGGCTTCCATCAGGAATTTCGAGGCCGCCATCAAGGTGCTCACGCGCGAGGCCTCCCCCTATTTCTGGGCCGCCGCTGAGATGAATCTGGGCAACGCCTACCAGGCGCGCGTCCGCGGCGCGCGCGCCGACAATCGCGAGCAGTCGATCGCCCACATCGAGGCGGCGCTCTCCGTGTTCACGCGCGAGACCTTTCCCCGCGAATGGGCGCAGGCCCAAAATAACCTGGCAGCCGCCTATCTGGGCCGGCTCCAGGGCGAGGCGGCCGCAAATCAGGAGAAGGCCATCACGCTGCAGGAAGCCGCACTGACGGTCTATACGAGTGACGCGTTCCCCTACGAGTGGGCGACGACACAGCGCGGCGTCGGCAATGCCTACGCCGATCGCATCCGCGGCGCGCGCCCGGCCAACCGCGCCAAGGCGATCGCGGCCTACGAGGCCGCCCTCTCCGTCTTCACCCGCGACGCTTCCCCTCTCGAGCATTTGCGAACGGCGCGGAAGCTCGCGCATCAGCACGCGACGGCAGGCGATTGGAAGAAGGCCGGCGCCCTCCACGCCGACGCCCGCGAGGCCTTCCTGATGCTCTTTGGCCAGGGGCTCGACGACGTCGAATCTCGCGCTCTCATAGCCGAGGCCGGTCCCCAGTTTGCCGACTCCGCATTTGCCGCCGCCGCGCGCGGCGACGCCGAGGCCGCGCTCGCGCTCGCGGACGAGGGCAGGGCGCGCCTGCTGGCCGTTTCCTTGAAGCTCCAGAGCCTCGCGCTCTCGGCGGACGACAGCCGGCGTCTCGACGGATTGCGCGCGGCCATACGTGCCGGACAGCAGGCCGTCGATGGCGCGCAGGGCGCCGAGCGCGCCGCCGCGGTGGACAAGCTTTCTGGCTTGCGCCGGGAGCTGCTGGCTCTCGTCGAAAGCGGCGCAGAGAGTGCAGAGCCGCAAAGATCCACATTGAGCGAGGCACGCGAGATCGTCGCCTCGGGCGGCGCCATTGCCGTGCCGATCGTCACCGACTTTGGCGGCAAGATCCTGATCGTCGCCAAGGCTGCTTCCGGCAAGGAGATCACGGTCGTCGATCTGCCTGAGCTCACCGTCAAGCGGGTTGCCGAGCTGCTCATTGGTCCATTTGAAGGGCCTACGGCCGGCTGGACCGCCGCCTATTTCGTCAACTATCTGGATGCCACCGAGCGCAATCGGCGTTGGCCGGAATGGACCGGCGCCATCGACCGGCTCGGCCCCGAGCTGTGGCGCCTGTTCGGCGCCCCCCTCGATGCGGCGTTGAAGGAGCGCGGTTTGAAGCCCGGCGCGCGCCTCGTGTGGCTGCCGTCCGGCTGGCTCGGCGTGCTGCCGCTGGGTCTGGCGCAGAACCCCGCGGGCAAGCGGCGTCTCGCCGACGCCTATGAAATCGCCTACGCGCCGAGCCTCGAGGCACTTGCCACGGCGAGCCGTTCCATCGCCAAGGCCGGCCCGCCTACGCTGGCCGCCATCATCAATCCGACCGGCGATCTGCCCGGCACGGAGAAGGAGGGCGCCGTCGTCGCCTCACACTTTGCAGAGGGATCGCGCACGGTGCTCGAGCGCAGGGCCGCCACGCCCGAGGCGGTGCTCGCGGCCTTGAAGGGCAGGACGCACTGGCATTTTGCCTCGCACGGAACGTTCTCATGGGTGGATGCGCGCCAGTCTGCATTGGTGATGAGCGGGCCGGCGCGCCTCAGCGTCGGCCGCCTCCTCGAGACCGACGGCCTCGGCCACCCGCGTCTCGTCGTCCTCTCTGCCTGCGAGACCGGCCTCGCCGACATCACCAGCAACCCCGACGAGTTCATCGGTCTCCCTGGCACATTCACCGCGCTCGGCGCTGCCGGCGTTCTCGGCACTCTCTGGCCCGTGAATGACGCCGCCACCGCACTCCTGATGGCCAAGTTCTATGATCTGCACATGGGCGAAGGCCTGGCCCCGCCGGCAGCCTTGAGCAAGGCGCAAGCCTGGCTGCGCAAGGCGACGGACGCCGATCTCGATGCCTATGCCAAGAGTGCGGCCGCAGCGGGCCGTCTGCAAAGCCGGCAGCTCGCCGAGATCAAGGAGGATCTGAGCGCCGACAGCCTGGCGCGCTCATGCAACTGCGGGCTCGAGAAGCCCGCCATCGGCAATAGCCAGGCAGCCGGCCAGGCGGGCTCGATCGACCGGGAGCCGCGCTACGCCCATCCCTATTTTTGGGCCGGCTTCATACTCACCGGTTTGTAGCGCCGGGTGGAGCGCCCGCGGCGCGTCAAGCCGGGACGCGGCGGCCAGGCTCCGGGACGTCGTCGATTTCCGCTTCGTCCGCGCGATGCTCGGCGGCGAAGACCAGATAGATCGCGGGCAAGATGAAGAGCGTGAACAGCGTGCCGATCGCCATGCCGCTGACCAGCATGATGCCGATGCTGTTTCTGGCTTCCGCGCCGGCCCCCGTCACGAATACGAGCGGCAAATGGCCGAAGACGGTGGCGGCCGTGGTCATGAGGATCGGCCTCAGCCGCGTCATCGCGGCCTCGCGGATGGCCGCCATCTTCTCGAGGCCTTCCCGCTGCAGGTCGTTGGCGAAGGCGACGATCAAAATGCCGTTCTTGGCGATGAGCCCGACCAGCGTGATGAGCCCGATCTGGCTGTAGATGTTGATGGTCGTGAAGCCGAGGAACGTGAACACGAGCGCCGCCGAGAGCGCCAGCGGAACCGAGCCGAGGAGCACGACCAAGGGATCGCGAAAGCTGCCGAACTGCGCCACCAGCACGAGGTAGATGAGCAGGATCGCAAAGCCGAGCGTGCCGGCGAGCGTCGTCCCTTCCTGGCGGATCTGCCGGGACTCGCCCGCGTAGTCGATCGTGTAGCCGGCGGGCAGGATGTTGCGGGCTGCCGCTTCCAGCGTCTCGAGCGCCTGCGCCTTGGTGATGCCGGGCTTGACGCCTCCAAACACGCGGAAGCTGTCGGACTGCTGGAAGCGCGCGAGCGTGCGCGGTGCCGTGAACGTCTCGAGGGAAGCCAGCGTCGAGATCGGCACCTGCTTTCCGTCCCGCGTGCGGATCTTGTAGTCGAGGAGGCGCGAGGCAGCCGAGCGCGCGTCGTTGCCGACCTGCGGGATCACCTTGTAGGCGCGGCCATCGACGGTGAAGCGGTTGACGTAGTTGCCGGCGAGCAGGATGCCGAGCTGGCGCCCGACGTCGGCGAGATCGAGGCCGAGGTCGGCGACGCGCTCGCGATGCACGATGACGCGCACCTGCGGTAGGTCGATCTTGAGATCGGTGTCCGCGAACATGAATTGCCCGCTGCCGAACGCGGCATAGACGAGTTGGCCGGCGTAGTCGGCCATCTGCTCTGGAGTCCCAGGCCCCTTGAGAACGAGCTCGACATCGAAATTGCCGGCGCCTGGAAGGGCCGGCGGCAGCATCGGGTAGATCTGGAGCTCCTTGATCTGCGACACCCCCCCGAAGACTGCGGGTAGGATCTCGTGTGCCGACCGCTGCCGCTCGTGCCAGTTCTTGAACAGGTAGCCGCCGAAGCCGTTCGAGGGGAACACGATCTCGAACATGGCGTCGAACTCGGGCAGCGCCTTGCCGACGTTGTGCACCTGGCCCATGTGGCTCGTCGTGTAGGCCAGCGAGGCATCGGGCGCCGAGTTGACTATGAGGAAGATGAACCCCTCGTCCTCGACCGGAGCCAGCTCTTTGCCCGAGAACATGTAGAGCGGGATGGCGAGCAAGGAAATGAAGGCACCGAACGCCAGGATCTGCGCGCGCAGGGGAAGGAGACCGTCGAGAAGCCAGCCGTAGCCCGCAGCCAGCCGGTCGAACACGCGCCCGACGAAGCGCGCATAGCGGCCTTCGTGCCCGCCCTCCGGCACCGTGTACGCGCTCATGATCGGCGACAGCGTGACAGCGACGAATCCCGACACGATGACGGCGATCGCGAGCGTGAACGCGAACTCCTTGAACAGCACGCCCGTGAGGCCCGAGAGGAAGCCGATCGGGGCGTAGACGGCTGCGAGCGTGATCGTCATGGCGACGATGGGCCCAAAGAGCTGGCGCGTGCTGACGAGTGCGGCCTGCACCCGGCCCATCCCGTGGCGCATGTGACGCGACACGTTCTCGACGACCACGATCGCGTCGTCGACGACGAGTCCGACCGAGAGCACGATCGCGAGCAGCGTCAGGAGATTGAGCGAGAACCCCATCGCGCTCATCGCCGCCATGGCGCCGATGAGCGAGATCGGGATGGTGACGAGCGGCACGAGCGCGCTCCGCGCCGAGCCGAGGAATAGGAATACGATGAGGCCGACGATGCCGACCGTCTCGCTGAAAGTGGTCGCGATCTCCTTGAGCGAGTTCTCCATGTAGACCGTGCCGTCGTAGGCGAGCGCGATCTCGGTGCCCGCCGGCAGCAGGGGTTTGATGGTCTCGATCTCGGCGCGCAGCGCATAGGCGACGCTGATCTCGTTCGCCCCGGGCAGCGGCCATACCGACAGATAGACGGCATCCTTGCCGTTATGGCGCACGTTGGCGGTCTCCTCCTCGGAGCCGAGCTCGACGCGCCCGATGTCGGAGATGCGCACGATGCGGTCGCCGGCCTCCTCGCGCACGATGAGGCGCTCGAACTCCTCGACCGTGCGCAGATCCGTGTTGGCAAGCAGGTCCACCTGAACTTGGCTGCCTTTGGTGCGCCCGACCGCGGCTAGGAAGTTGTTGCGCACGAGCGCGTCCTGCACGTCGGCGGCGCTGATGCTGAAGGCGGCGAGGCGCTCCGCATCGAGCCAGATCCGCATGGCTTGCGGGCGCGCGCCTTCGAGCCCGACGCGCTGCACGTTGGGGAGCGTGCTGAGGCGGGGCTGGATGTTGCGCGACAGATAGTCGGTGAGCTGGGGCGGCGTCATGCTCTCCGACGTGACGCTCACATAGAAGGTTGCGTACGGGCGATCCGCGCGCTGGACCTCGACCACGGGCGATTCGACCTCTTGCGGCAGCTCGCTCCTGATCTGGTCGAGCCGGTTCCCGACTTCGGCCAGCGCGACCGTGCTCGGATGATTGAGCTTGAGGCGCGCCGTGACCGTGCTGAGCCCGGGCACGCTCGATGATTCCACATAGTCGATGCCCGTGATCGACGAGACGGCGCGCTCGATCGGCGTCGTGACGAAGCCGCGGATGCCTTCCGCGGAGGCGCCGACATAGACCGCGGTGATGACGATCGAGGAGCTCTCGATGCGCGGATACTGCTGGACCGGCAACTGCGTCGCGGCCCTGAGCCCGATCAGCACCAGCGCCAGGTTGATGACGACCGCGATCACCGGACGGCGGACGAAAATCTCGATTGCACGCATGTCACGGCCCGCCGGTCGCTAGTTGACTTCGACTTTGCCGCTCGCGGTCTTGGGCGTCTCCGCCTGGACGAGGAGCCCGTCGCGCAATTTGAAAGAGCCGGAGGTGGCGATCAGCTCGCCAGCAGTGAGACCCTTCTCGATCGCGATCTCGTCATCCTGCACGGGCCCCGTCTGCACCGCCCGCTGCCGCGCCCGCATCTTCCCGTCCTCTTCCGTGATCACGAACACATGCTGGCCGTTGGGCGAGCGCCGCACGGCGGTCAGCGGCACCATCACCATCTCGCGCGGCTGCGACGTCACCGCGACCACGTCGACGAATGTCCCGGGGCGCAGCTTGTCGCCGAGGCCGCTCGCGACCGACCGGAATTTCACCGACCGGCTCGATCCGTCGACGCTGTCGTCCTCGGCGACGATCTTGGCCTCGGCCGTGCCCCCCGGAATCCCTGGGCCCGCCAACATGACCAGGGTGCCCTTGTGGATCGCGCCGGCGCTGTCCTGCGGCAGTGAGAAGTCCACGTAGGCGTCCTGATCCACACCCTGCAGCCGTCCGATGAGCGTGCCGGCCTCGAGATAGGCGCCGGGCTGCAGATCGGTGATGCCGATCCGCGCGCGGAATGGCGCTGCGATCCGCTTCTTTTCGATCGCCACCTCGAGGCTTGCCGCGCGCGCGCTCGCGGCCGCGAACTCCGCGCGCGATTTGTCGAGCTCTTGCGGCGAGAAGGCCGGGCTCTCGCGCAGGCCCTCGCGCCGCTCGAGCGTGAGCTTGGCAAGGCGCGCTTCCGCTTCCACCGCCGTAAGCGAGGCGCGCTCCTGGCGTACGTCGAGCTGAACCAGGAGCTGCCCTGCATCGACGATGTCGCCCGAGGCAAATCCCATTTCCGCGATCGTGCCCGCAAGCTCGTTGCGGATCTCGAGCTGGCGCAGCGCCACGACCGTCCCGATCGCCCGCGTCGACGCCGAGTACGCGCCCTGCCGCGCCCGCGCGACCGAGACCGCTTCGATGGGCTCCGGCGAGCCCTCGGCGGCGGCCTGCGCGGCCTTGATCTCGTTGTGCTTGTAATAGCCGAGGCCGCCGGAAATGCCCGCAATGGCGACGACCATTGCCAGCCACGCAAATATTTGCCTGAACATTCAATCCTCGGAGCGTCGTCATCCAGACGCAATGTCTGTTGAGCCAGGAGCCTTGCTGGGGACCTCAAGCGTTATTGAGGCCGGCTGATATATCGGAATGTCTCGTCGAAAAGACATGACGTGGCCCACGAAGTCGGAACTATTGTGGCAAAGTTGCCTCGATCGCCACCGGCCTGTGCCTTTACCGTTAGCCAAATTGGCGCCCCGGAGTGCGTCCCAGGCCTATCGTCGCTATACGGAATGACCGCAAATCGGCGGCTTAGGGCCGCGGAGGCGCTTCCCTCTCACATCGATCGCGCGACACGAAAGCCTATGACATTGCGGCGGCTGTCGGCGCTGTCCCACTCGCGATTGGACGAGCGCAGGGCGTCCGGCGGGTCGCCCCACGAGCCCCCGCGCATCACGCGCACGCAGCCGACAAGCGTATCCGGAGCCGGACGGCCGTCAGTCGGAAGCCCGCTGTAGCTGTCGTTATGGCAGTCGTGAACCCATTCCCAGACGTTGCCGGCCATGTCGTGCACGCCCCACGGGCCCGCCGGAAAGCTGCCAACGTCCGAGGGGCGCCGCTCGGCGAACTGCGCCTGGCCTTTTTGGATCGCGTCGCCGGTGACGAATGGCGCGGTTGTCCCCTGCCGTGCCACGTACTCCCACTCGGCTTCGGAGAGAAGCCGATAGGGAGCCCCCGCCTTGCGCGAAAGCCACGGCAGGAATTCCTTCGTGATGTCGTCCCACGAGACGCGCATGACCGGCTGCCGGTCGCGCCCCCAATCGGCGTCGGGCGTGTACTCGCAGCCCCCGTCGTTCACGCACGCGTCCCACTCGGCAAATGTGACCTCGAACTTTCCGACCGCAAAGGGCTTGGCGATCGTGACCTTGTGGACCGGCCTTTCGTCATCCTCCCCATCGGCCGATCCCATCTTGAACTCGCTTTGGCCCATCACGACCATCTCGGGACAGAGATCGGGGCAGTCGCGGAACACGCGGCCGGGACGGGTTAGCTCAGCTTGCTCACGCTTGCGCTCCGCCTCTGCGGGATCGAGCGCCGCCGTCTTCTGCTCGTCGCCCGACGCGCCATTCGACGTGGTTGCGCCGCCGTCTACGACCGCCGGCTTGACGGGCTCGCCTGTCGAGGGAGCGAGCAATCCGGCATAGTATATTCTGACTGCCGCAAACGTGATGACGGCGACGATGCCGACAGCCATGAGCGCGAGCCAGCGCGATTTTCTCGCGCGCTCGCCGTCGTCGTCCTTTGGGCTCACGGCCTTGATCGCCGTGATGAGCTCCTCGACCTCACGGCCGAAGTGCTCATGCGTGATGTCATGCTTGTGGTGCATGACGAGGTTGCGCAGGTCCTCCGGCAGTTGATCGGCGCGTGGCAGCGGCGTGCGGTCGATCAGCACGGGAATGACCGGGATCGCGCGTTTGAGCGCCGCAGCGATCTCCTCGCGCACGAAGTCGCCCTCTGTGCCAGCCTGGCGCTCACTGAGCAGATCGAGCCATCGCGGCCCGATCATCGCGAGCAGCACGTCGCACTGCGCGAGCTCCTTGTTGAGCGCCATGTCGAAGCGTTGGCCGGCAACGAGATTCTCGACGTCCATGAAGACGCTTTTGGCGCCGAACACGGCGGCTAGGCGGTCGCGAATGCGGGCCGCGTCCGAGCGCACGTCTCCGCGCCGGTAGCTGATGAAGACCTTGCTGCCCATCGCGCTCCCACCCGCCCCGGATGATCCTCCCCCGGGTCGCTACTGCTTCTTGCCGCGCTTGGTGACGAGATCCGCCATGCGATCGGTGAACTTCTTGTAGGTATCGGGGTTCTTCTCGCGGTCCTTGGCGGCGGCATCGTATTCCTTCTTGATCGCCTCGCGGACCTTGTTGGAAACACCGAGCTCCCGGGCCTTGCCTTTGGATTTGATCTTCTCGGTCGCGACGCGCTCCTTGCAGGCCGTGCTCTTCTCGAACCAGTCGAACTGCTCCTCCGTCGGCGGGTCCAGGCGCTTGGAATCCCAGATCCGCACCCAGATCTTGTCCTCGTCGACATAGTAGGGGCCGCGCCGGCACCGTATGGCGCCGAGCGAGCTCGCTCGGATCCAGAACGATTTGGCCGGATCGCCGTAGTCTGCGCGCAGCTGATCGATCTGGTCCTGCGTGATGAGGGACCGGCCGCCGACATTCGTCTCGCCCGCGTCGTACATGCTGATCAGCTCGGCGGCAGCCTGGAACTCTTTTTCCGGATTGGCCTCCTCGCTGTCGTCGGGCATGTGACGGATGCGTGTCATCGTCTCCCACAGCAGAGCGACAGCAATCTCGGGATTCTTGGGGATCGATGTCGCCTTGCCGCCGACCTTGCCCCCGGCCGGAAAGCCTTTCCTGAAAAGTCTCGCGAGTTCGAGGCCTGCTTCCGGATTGCCGCGCGCGAATGCCCCCATGTAGAGGCGGCGTATCTCCTCCGCTCCGCCGTCCGATCCGATCTTCACCCTGAGCCTGAAGGGCACCTGGCCGTCGCGGAGCAGGTTCGCAAGCTCCATCTGCGCCGAGAGCGACCCGCCGTCGGCCGCGAGACGCCAATATCGTGCGGCCGATTCAGGCTGCTGCGCCGGCAGCCCCATGCCTTTGCGCAGCATGTCGGCGACCCTTTCCTGGGCGCGCGAGTCGCCGAAATCGGCAGCCCGCGAGAACCAGACGAAGGCCTCGTTCTCGTCGCGCGGCACCGTGTGCTCGTCGTAGTATCCGCTGCCCCTGAGGCTGAGCTGGCCCATGCGATACATTGCCTCCGGCGAGCCGCGGGCGGCGGCCTGCGTCAGCATCTCCATGGCGCGGTTGGTATTCTGCGGGACGTCATCGGTGTTGCGCGGAGAGGCGAGAATGAGCGCCGCCTGGATCATCGCCGGGATGAAGCCCGCTTCCGCAGCACGCGAATAGTGTTGATACGCCTTGGCCTCGCTCTTCACCTGGACCAGTTGGTCCGTGTTGACGTCGAGCTCGCCGTTGTCATAGGCGAGGCCGAGCTCGTAGAGGGCCAGCACATGCCCGAGGTCGGCGCCGCGCTGGAGCCACGCCCTGGCCTGCTCCCGGTCCGGAGGCTGACGCACGAGCTTGCCATCACCCTGCGCATTGTCCGGCGCCGGCTCCTGGCCGACGGCGGCGTCCGGCGACGCCTCCTGCGGCTCGGCAGCGGCGGTCGCCTCGTAATATTCGCCATTGAGGTAAAGCATGGCGAGCATGTGGTAGGCGGCCGCATGACCGAGATCCGCCGCCTCCCGCACATTGCGCGAGACCTGTCTCAGATCTTCATCGCGTCCGAGCTCGGGCGTTAGGATCGATTTGGCATAGATGGCCCGCGCCAGGTTGAACTTGAAGCGCGCGACAAGCTCGTGCTCCTTGACGGCCCGCGTGCACGCATCGATCGCGACGCCGATCGCCTTGAGTGCCGCCTCCGCCGCGGCGTCCCCGGCCAGGCCCGCGAGCGCAATATTCTGGACTTCCGTGCCGGCAATGCCCTCGGGCCGGTCCTTGTCGTACTGGGAGGCCGCGAGCTCATCGCAACGCTGCCCGGCATCGCCGCCCCCGCCCTCTCCCGAGCCATCGGAGCCCTTGGCCCCAATGGTGGGAACGCCCGACGCACCCGCACCCTGCTGTTGGAGGCGCAGGTAGGCGGCCACGACCTTTTCGTGGCCGCAGGGAGCGAGATCGACCCACTTGTATTCGATCGACTCGCGCGAGACGCTGCCCGTGATCACGCCATAGCGCAGGCTGTCGAGCTCGTTCTTGTCGTTCGAGCAGCGCGCCGAGATGTCCGCCTCGTCGTCGCCTTGCCAGAAGAAGAAGGGCGTCGCAAAGGCGTCCTGGCTGAAAGCGGGCACCTGCAGCGTCCCGTGAGTGCGCGCTTCCCCGCGTGCATCGAGCCTGATCTTGGATTGAAGGATGCTGATATCCACGCGCGGCGTCGGCAGCGCCCTGAGGAAGGTCTGCGTGTAGAGCGAGACCAGCTTGCGCCGCTCGGTGCGATCCTTCTTGGTCTCCGCCTTCTCCTCCTTCTTCTCCTGTTTCTTGCTCTTGGTCCTGTGACCGGCGACCTCCTCGGGTCGCTCGTAGGAGGACTGCCCACCCCCCGCGGAGTAGAGCTTGAACACGCCCCTTGTCGTCTCCTTGGGAGCGATCGCGCCCGACACGATGGCGGCCCCCTCCGATCCGGAGACAAGCGTGCGGCAGGCATCCGCGACGAAGACGATGACGCCCTGGGTGCGCTCGCGGATCGCGGTCTCGATCTCGTTTTCGGATAATGCGACCTCCGCGATCCACTCCTGGTAGCGGCGCGTCTTCTTGTCTTGCGTGTCGAGCACCTTTGCCTCGAGCGGGTTCTTCTTGAGGTACTCGATGAGGAACGCAGGCTCGCTCTTGGCGTCGGGGAGAAGATAGAAGTTGCCCTTGTCGGGCACGTTGACGCCGTGCCCGGAGAAGTAGACGAGCACCTCGTCGTCGGGCTGGATGCGCGAGAGGAAGCTGTCGAACGCGCTCTTGAAGGCGGCTTTGTTCGGGAGATCGGCGTCCTTGAGCGCGTCGACGACATAGCCGATGGCTTTGTTCTCGAGGCCGAACTTGATCTCGTTGGCGTCGTTGGCGGGTGCGATGAGACGGTTGAGGCCGTTCGCGTCCGTGTAGCCCCCGATGCCGATCACGAGCGCGTGCCGGTCCTTGGCCAGCACGCCGGTTGCAGGCAGGACGAGGAAGACGATCAGCAGGCTCAGGACAAGACGCGCGGCTCTGGCAGGGACGCTCGTGTACGCTCGCAACATGGACGCCTCATTGAGAGTAGGACTGGGCCGCGCAAAGCAACCTCGTCCCGCCGTGACACTACCTCCGGAGCCGACGCGGCCGGCGCAAGGAATGCGCACGAGCGGAGAGAAACCATCGCCGCGGCCTGCGGCGTCCGGACAACGACTATTGTGGGTTCAGATCGGCTCCCTTGCTCGACGGCTCGGCGTCTTCGTTCTTGAGGGGCGCGAGCTCGGCCTGTCCCGGCTCCCCGGCGGCCGGCGTCACGGCGGGCACAGCCTTGGCGCTGATCCAGCGGGCGGACTCGGGCTTGATCCGGTCGGCAACCACGAGCTTGGATACGCCTTCGATGCCGTCGCGGCAGGAGGTCTGGACGAAGTCCTGCGCCTTCTGCCACACGGCCTCCTGGAGCGCCGCTTCATTGGTGGAGCCGGTCTCGATGTGACCGACCTCGAGCTGGGCCGCGGGCTTCCCGCTCCCCACGAGCGACGTGTAGTTCGACGACAGGCAATCGAAGATCACGCGGCGCGCGCGGAAGCGGAACTTGAATTGCCGCTCGAGACCGAGCGGATCGGCCGCCTGCGACGCGTTTTCCTTGATGAATTTCTCGCGCGGCACGGCCCCGAGGGCAGCCGTCACGAAGCGCTCGTACCTTCCGTCAGCGCCGTCGGTCCACAAGTGGAGGTTCGACTTGCCGCTCTTCTCGTAGATCGTGCGAATGAAACGGTCGAAGCTCTGGCTGACGCCCGCAACCTCGCTCACCTCGAGCGCGCGCGAATAGACCTCGCGTGCAACCCTGGCGAAAACCTTCTTCAGATCCTCCATGCTGGGGCCCTTCGCGCCCACGCCCTGGAAATAGGGCGGTAGTTCGAGGCGCGAGCGGTCGATGATGCGGACGATGAGACGCTCACGGGTCCAGAGCTCGCCCGCAAGGCGCTCGAAATCGTAGAGGCGCGCCGCCTTGTAGGCTTCCTCCGCCTCGCGCGTGAGCTCGCCGGCTGTGACCTGACTTATTTCGCTGGCCTTGCCCAGCCGGTCGGCGCGGGCCACGACGCACAGCCCGCCCTCATCCGTGATGCCGTGAAGGCCCTTGAGGCAATTGAGAAACTCCTTGACGGCCTGCTCGACGTTGCGTTGCCGCTCGAGGTGCGCGGTGCGGAGCACCTCGTCCCGCTCCTTGTTGTTGAGCGCGATATCGCGCTGGAGCCGCGCCTGCTCGAGACGGTCGATCTCCGCTTTCACCTCCTTGTTCGAGGTGGGGCTGTCGGAATTGCGATCGCTCGACGAGCCGTCGGAGCCCGAGCCGCCCGATCTCTGCGATCCGCCACCGCCGCCGGGATCGAGGATCTTGGGAACCTTGAGGACCTTCTTGAAGGCCTTGTCTAGGCCGAACTGGGCCGTGGCAGGATCCGGAGAAGAAAGCAGCGCCGCAAGGGACGCAACGACAGCAAAAAGTGGCAAAATTCGTGAGGAGCAAGCCCGCATCGTAAGCCCCCGTGCTCGGCACCCGTTATGCTTAATATGCTAGTCGGATAATCAGTACTGCACAAGCATGTGCAGAACGTGTGAAGCCGCCACTCGGGGTTCGCAAGAGAGTTGGCCAGTTGTGCTTCGGCGCCATTCTGACGCCCGCTACTTGGCTTCACCCACGATGTAGCGGCCTATCGCGCCGGGGCGCACGCCCACCTCGCTTCGCGCCCAGTCGCGCACCGAGACACCCGCCTGATGGACGGTGTCGAGGTCGCCAGAAACGAGCGGATGCCACCAGGCGAGCCCGCGGCCTTCGGCGATGCGTTTGTAGGCACAGCTTTCCGGCAGCCACTTGAGCTTTCGAACATTTTTGGGATCGATCACCACGCAGTCCGGCACGCTGGCATGCCGGTTTGCGTAGTCGCTGCACCGGCAGCTGCCCACGTCGAGGAGCCGGCAAGCCAGCCGCGTCAGATAGATGGCGGTCGTATCCTCGTCCTCCACCTTGATCAGGCAGCATTGTCCGCAGCCGTCGCAGAGGGATTCCCACTCGGCGCGCGACATCTCTTCGAGCCGTTTGACGGCCCAGAACGGGGGATCGGCTTCGCGGCCCCCTGCATCGGGATTGCCCGTGTCTTCAGCGCTGCTCATTAGCGTTTCGAAAGGATTGCGGTGACTTCGAACTCAAAGGCGCGCCTTGTTGGACCCGCGCCGCCCCCTGCCGGCCCTTGTAGCACGCTGATCTGCCGCGGCTGCATGACACGTAACCGACTCCGGGGGTCTCGGCGAAACGGAGAACTAAACACCATCTTGCGCTCATGATGGTGGTTGACGTAATCCGACATAGTCTCTCCGACAGCCGCGTCTCTCGCACTGCGAATTGCCGCTGATGTGCGGGTAATGGCATTTCCACCCGTGGTTGTCGTGCCGGCCGGCGCCCCGCAGCGCCAGTCTCGGTCGCGGATGGACGTAGGCGACGGATTGTGAACAACAGAGGGTTCTTGACGTGGTGTCGCGATGGCTAGGACTGGGGGCGAAGTCCGCAGATGCTCCCCGAGCGTCCGTGCCCGATGGGCAGCGGCTCTACGTCATTGGCGATATCCATGGCCGCCTTGATCTGCTCGATCGCATGGCGCGCCTGATCGCGGCCGATGCGGCGGGCGGCGCGCCGGCAAAGCCGCTCGGCATCCTGCTGGGAGACTACATCGATCGCGGGCCTAACTCGGCCGGCGTTCTGGCACGGCTTGCCGCCCGCGATTTTCCCATTCCTTTCGTGGCGCTACGCGGCAACCACGAGCAGATACTCCTGGACTTTCTTGAGGACGACCGCTGCCTGGAATCATGGCGCCATTTCGGTGGCCTCGAGACGCTCCATTCGTTCGGCATCGATGTTCAGAAGGCACGCCAGGTGAGCGGCTTTGCCGACGCACAGCGCGAGTTCAGCGCCCTGCTGCCGTCCAAGGTGCTGGGCTTCCTCAACGCGACGATCAGCAAATACCAGGTCGGCGACTACTATTTCTGCCATGCGGGCATTCGCCCTGGCGTCCCGCTCGACGCGCAACGCGACGAGGACCTGCTCTGGATTCGCGACGAGTTCGTGCACTCGACGGCCAATCACGGCAAGATCGTCGTGCACGGGCACACGCCGGTTGATCAGCCCGACGTGAGAGAGAACCGCATCGACATCGACACCGGCGCCTACGCGACCGGAATGCTGACCTGCCTGGTGCTCGAGCGCGACATGCGCCGCTTCATCACGACGTGAGCGTGGGCCCTGCTCGTGCGCGCCCGCGCCCTACCTATCACCGAGATTTTGCGCTCAGCCTTCGCTCGTACCGTCGCTGCGCGCGGCAAGCTCGGCAGCGCTGGGTGCCGCCGAGATGACGATCCCCTCCCACAGGGCATAGGCCGCCTCGGGCCACGTGCTCGAGAGCTGCTCCGGATTTCCGGCACTCAGTGAAGGCATCAACCGGCCGATGAGGCTGTTGGCGGTCTCGGGCTGTTCCGGCGTCTCCGTCATTTCCGACTGAGCGCTGGCGATCAGCGAGGCGACGATCACGCCGCCGCTGCTCTCCATGGTCCGCATCGCGTCGAGTCCCGCGTTCGTGTCGGCCTTGGACCACGGTGTGCTGCCCGAAGCATCGGCCGCTGCAACCTCGGTCGCGGCTGGTGCCGGCGCCGGACGCGTTGCGAGCTTTTCTGTCGCTGCATCGGTGCTGCGCGGCTTTGCGGCCGCGATCTCGGTTCTGGCGCCGCTCGCGCCGCAGGCGCGTCCGCCGTAATAGCGCGCCATCTCCTTGGCGCTGATGCGAACGAGGCTGCTCGACGTCCTGAGGCTGGAAAGGCGCGACCGCAGCTCAGGACCGACGGTCGAGAGCCAATAGTCGGTCGCCGCCGTGAGGCGCCGACCCGTGCCCGGGTCGTGCGCGGCATGGAAGTCGAACGACGCGCGGCTTGTGAAGCACGCGCTCTGGTTCTGCACGAACGCCCACGCGCACGCGCTCTGGCACCGCCCGTCGATGACGAGGCCCTTGGCGCGCCCGAGCACCATGGCTGCCGCACCCGTGCCGCCCGGGGAGTTGGTGATGCGGATGGCGACGCCCTTGGCCGACGCTCGCTTGAACGCCTCGTAGTTGAGCTCGCCTTGAAACTCGATGCTTCCGCCCGATGCGCCGAACGCAGTGGGGACACTTGGCGTGATGCAGCCGAGTGCGATGAAGCCGGCCGCGAACGCGCCGCGGCCCAACCGGGGGGCTACCCCGGGCCAGCTATCCGATGTCATGATCCTGCCGCCGTCTCTGTTGTCAAACGGGCGCGTTTTTGAGAGATGCGCCTCTGTTTGGGACGAGCCTGACAGAGAGAGATCGAAAGCGGATTAAAGCGTCCGGTAACAGGAGATTACTTCGCGTCCCGGACCCGGATTGTTCGATCTATCGTGAACAAATCCTTGCTGTCTGTGCCGGGGGTCGCCACCATCCCTGCTCCCGTCATCCCCGCGTCATGGCGAAGCCATGCTTCGCATGGACGGCGGGGATCCGGGCAAGCCTCCGCAGGCGCTCTTTACGCAGTGAAATTCCGGGCCCTGAGGATGAAGCGAAATCAGTAGCCGGTGAGCTCGAGGTATCCGGCGCCGCTGTGGCTGCCGCGGAAGCTGATCGGCCCCTCCCAGTAGGGAAAGGCGGTTCCCATCCAACTCTCCGGGTTGAGCGGGATGGTCGTGATGTCGGCGCCGCGGCTCTTGACCTTGATGCGCCAGGCGATCGGCAGGTCGCGACCCCCAACGTGCCTCTGCTCGAGCGGCTCCACCGTCAAATCTTCGCGCGAGAGCTTCTGCGTCGCCCCGTCAGCGCCGATCCATGTCCCGACCGCATATGGAGTGCCGATCTCCTGGCGCAGTCGATACACCATCAGCTTCTCGCCGCTCTCGAAGTGGAGCGCGAGCCAGTCCCAGCCGCTCTGGTCGGGCGCCAGCGGCTGGCTGCTCCACTCGCGGTCCAACCACGCCTGGCCCGTCACGCGCGTCTCCTTGCCGTCGATCCTGATCACGCCCTCGACCTCGAAGAACGGCTGGCTGAAATAGTAGGAGGCCTGCCCGCGCTCGGATTTGACGCTGAAGCCGCCGTCCCCGTGCAACACGATCCCCTTGTCGGAGCTGAGAGCCAGCCGGTAGCTGAATCCATCTCCCGCAGCCGTCATTTCGAGCCGCGACAGTCCCGCGCCGGGCGCCCCCTCCGTGCTGCGCAGCCGCCACGCATCGATCCAGGCATCGAACGGCTCGCCCGTGACGCCCGCCTGGCCGACGCCGCCGCGCGCGAACGTCTCCGAGTAGAGATGCCGATCCTTAGTGGTCAGCGCGGCATGCCCCATCCAGACCTGCTGGTTCGCCCAGCCGGGGCGTACTGGTCCGGGCTCGAGCGCCTGCCGGAAGAGAGTCCATTGAACGCCGAAGGCTGCCCCGGATTGATCCTTGAGGTTTGCCGTGACGTACCACCATTCGATGCGGTACCCGGGATGCGCGCCGAGGTCTGCGGGAAACTGCAGCGGGCGCCCGGCCGTGACCTGCTCGAAATCGCGGCTCTCCCGGCCGAGGTCGGCATAGCCGTGCGCGAATGCACCGGCGCCCCACAGTGCCACCATCAAGAGCACGACGGGAAAGGTGCGAGCACATCGGCAGCCCGGATCAGCGCTCATTGACGAACACCTTGATCAGCTCGGCCGGCGTCGTGCGTCCGAGCCGGATGATCGGCGGCAGGGACGCAACGAGAGCCGTGAGCAGCGCGAGTCCGAAAAGCTGCACCCACTGAACCGGGAACAGATGCAGCGGCAGCCGCCAGCCGAACGCGGCGACGTTCACGACCGCGACCAGGCACCACGCCACTGCAAGCCCGACCGGCAGCGCCGCAATCGCCGTGAACACGGTGAGCAGCAGGATCTTGCCGATCTCGATCTGTGCCAATCGGCGGCGCGTGATGCCCATCGCCCAGACGGGCGCGAGCTGGGCGAGGCGCAGGTTGCTGAGCGTGAGCAGGCTGGCAAAGAGCGCGATCCCCGCAACCCCGAGCGTGAGCGTATTGAGCGCCGCAGTGACGGCGAACGTCTGCTCGAAGATGCCTTTCGACATGGATTTGAGGTTGGCCTGATCGACGAGGCGGTTGATGTCCCCGCCGAGCTCGGCGCGCATTGCTGAGATCAGACCGGCAACCTTCTCCGGCGCGATGCGCAGCGCATAGTTGGTCCGCTGCACGTCCGGCCAGTGCCGCAGCAGCGCCTCGCTGTCGACGCGGAGCTGGCTCTTCGGGTTGCCGTAGTCCGCATAGATGCCCGCAACCGTGACCGACCATGGAGTATCCGCAACAGGAATCTGCACGCTCGAGCCCACGTCAGCGCCGAGGCGCCGCGCCGTCTGCTCGCTGATGAGCGCCGCGTCTCCCGCGCGGACGCGATCCCACGCATCCGGAAGCGCGCTGATCAGCTCCCAATTCCGGCGATAGGTTTCGTGATCGCGCGATCCAAAGACGTCGGTGGGCCAGCCCGCGATCCGCGTCTCGGCTCTCCACACGGGTAGGATTGCATCGACCTCGCCCCGCGCTTCGAGCCAGCGCAATATGGGGCGGGCCTGCTCATTGCTCTTGGCGTCGAAATAGACCTCCGCGACGAGCCGCCGGTCGAGCCAGCTCGTAAACGTCTTGCGGAAGCCCTCGACCATCGTGCCGACGCCGATGTTGGCTGCGAGCGCGAGCAGGAGCGCCATCAGCGCGAGCGAAAGCCCTGAGAGCTGCTGGCGGCTGTCGGCCCAGAACCACTTGGCAAGCGGTTCCCTGGACCGCTGCTCGCCGAGCCGCAAGAAGGCGCTGAGTACGATCGGCAGCCCGAGCGCGGCACAAAGCAGAAGCCCTGCCATCATCGCGAACCCGGCGATCAATCCCGAGCCGAGCACGTAGGCACCAACCGCCGACGCGAGACACAGCAAGGCGACGAGACCCTGCCGGCGCAGCCATCTTCGTTGCGCATCCTGCCAGGCATAGGGCTGCGCGGATTCGAGCAGCGGCAGCCGATACACCTTGAGCAGGCTCCCGCCCGCTGCCGCGAGGGCGCCGAGAACGGCCATGCCGAGACCCGAGAGCCACCACGCGCCATCGAGCGTGAGGGCACCCGCGACGCGCGCGCCGTAGAGCCCTTCGAGGCTCGCCGCGACGTCGGGCAGCAGTGCGCTCGCAATGAGATATCCGCAGACGACGCCCACCGCGCCCGCGAAAATGGAGAATGACATGAGCTCGACGAGCAGCATGGCAGTGAGCGTCCGCGACGACACCCCGAGCGCGCGCACGGTCCGCATCATCCCGAGACGCTGCTCGAATGCGAGCCCGATTGCCGAATGGACGATGAAGAGGCCGACGATGAAGGCGAGAAAGCCGAACGCCGTGAGATTGAGGTGGAAGCTGTCCGTCAGGCGCGCGAGGTCGCTCTCGTCGTCGGGAGCCACGAGGCGCAGCTGGTCACCCACGATCGTCGCAAGAGGTGGCGCCGCTATCTCGGCGCCGGGGCTCATGATCAGGCGCGAGACACGCCCCGGCGCGTCGAGCAGGTCTTGGGCGACGCCGATGTCCACGATCAGCGTATCGGGCGCCAGCTCCGAGGCGGCGACGAGAGGCGCTAGCGTGCGCCCCCGGTCCGTCACAAGGCGGGCACCGGGCGCGGCACCGAGGGCCTTTAGCGTCTCTGCCGCGGCGAGCGTCTGCCAGGGCGGGGTGAGGAATTGAGCAAGACCAGCATCGCCTTGGCGCACGGATGAGAAGCCCGCGTGCTGCGGCAGCGTGACGATATCGATGCCGACGATCTGGAATGGCCGCGCGCCGATGACCACCCGGCCTTCGAGCACCGGCGAGACTTTCCAGCCTGCGCGCCGCAGCTTGATGTAGAGATCCTGCGCAAACGTCGGCCCGTCGTTGCTGATGAGCGTCGCCGGCCGTGGCCCGCCGAAGATCGACGCCGCGCGGTCATAGCTCGCACGCGCATGGGTGTTGATCGCCTGCACGCCGCACCAGAGCGCAGTCGCGACCGCGAGCCCGGTCACGACCGTCGCCAACTGCGACGGATGCCATCGCCAGTGGCTCAGCAGCGTCGCCAGGATCCAGTACCGCTGCTTCACGCGATCACCCCTGCCGTGAGCGTGACCTGCCGGTCGAGCCGATGGGCGAGCCGCGCGCTATGCGTGACCATGAGAAAAGCGCACCCGGCCTCCGCCACGAGCTCGAGCGCGAGCGCCAGCACCTCGTCGCCCGTCGCCTCGTCGAGATTGCCCGTCGGCTCGTCTGCGAGCAGAAGACGTGGTCGCCCGGCAAGCGTCCGGCCGATTGCCACCCGTTGCTGCTGTCCGCCCGAGAGCTGCTCGGGATAGCGATCCATCAAGTCGGCGAGGCCGAGACGCCGCGACAGCTCCTTTTGCCACGCCCCATCGAAGCGATCGGCAATCCGCGCCTGGAACGCCAGGTTGTCGGCGATGGTGAGACTCGGGATGAGATTGAATTGCTGAAAGACGATGCCGAGGCGGCGCAGCCGCAGCGCGGCCCGGTCACTGTCCGAGAGTCCGGAGATTTCGGTGCCGTCGAGCCGGATCTCGCCGCTGTCCGGGGCATCGAGCGCGGCGATGAGATGGAGCAGCGTGCTCTTCCCGCTTCCCGACTCGCCCATCAGCGCCAGGCTGGTCCCGGCCTCGAGCGTGAGATCGACGCCTCTCAGCACGTCCAATCGGCCCTGAGGCGTCGGATAGCTCTTCCTCAGTCGGGAGACCTTAAGCATCGGCGGCGACTTTACCGTGACGGCGGCCATCGCTCGACCCGGAAGATCGCACGACGTGCCGTGTCTCAGGCGCGCTGGCGACGGTAGTCACGCGGCGCGCTGCCGAAGGCGGACTTGAAGCGGCGCCCGAAATGAGACAGGTCCGAGAACCCCCAGCCGAACGCGATGTCGCTGATTGATCGCCCCGCCTGAACGGGATCATCGAGGGCTCCGCGGCAGCGCTCGAGCCGCCGCTGGACGATGTAGCGCTCGAGGGACGTGCCTTCCGCCGATAGCAGGGCATTGGCATAGCGGACGCTGATTCCGACGGCCTCCGCCACGGTGGAGGGCCTGAGTTCGGGATCGCTCAGTCTCGCCTCGATCTCACACTTGAGCCTCAGCAGCGTGCAGGCGCGTGGTGACGAGAGCGCAACCGCGCTCTTCTCGGCCTCGGTCGTGAGCGCCAGGGCAATGAGATCGAGCGCCTGCTCGGCGAGCCGGGACGCGGCGACCTCATCGAGCGTCTCGGTGCACGAAGGAAGCATGGCGAGAAAGCCCGATGCCAGGCTCGGCAGGGGCCGGCGCGCGTCCATGAGAAGTGCAGTAAGCCCACTGGTGGAGCCAACGCGCACTTCGAGTCGCTGGCGCGGAACCTGTACGACTACGGATTTCGTTGCTGAATGCATTAGCGCCGTGAACGGACGTCGCGGATCGAGAATGCACAAGTTGCCGTTCTCAACTTTGGCAAGCCGTCCGTCCTGCGTTGCGATTCCATGTCCGGCGAGCTGCGTGCAGATGAGCAGATCGTCGCTGTCGCTGCTGCTGATGTGTTCTGTTTCTCGCCTTATGTCGCCCGGGTCGCATTCATAGGCCGCGATCCCGAGCCCGCCGAGTGAGCCAAGGCTTACGGTGCCTCGGTACCCGGCAACGAAGTCCGTATGGAATCTATGGCCGACGAAACCCTTCGTTGCGACCTCGCGCCAATAGGAGAGGCGGTCGCGCAGGTGGACTTCATCCGTTGAGAAGCGTATCGCCATGCCGGCCCCATACCCCCAAGCCAACTCTGCTGCTGTTTCTTGCTATCACGGCAATCGGGTCCCTGGGGCCGTGCATGCACGATAGCTTGTTGATGATGGCAGACGGCAATGGCGAGCGTCTGCAACCTCGGCGCGAAGCCGACGCCCGAGAGGCGGGAGCCGATGTCGATCCGTCGCGACGGCAGACTGAACGTGGCGAGCAGCACTCACTATCAACCGTGCCGCGGCGCGTGGGCCAGGAGTGACCGCAGCATGCCGACGACGCGTGACGCAGGGCCGGCGCGCCCCGCGCACTGCACGCTGATCCGCGCTCCTTCGAAGAGCAGGAACACCTCGTCGGCGAGGTGGTCCGGGTCCGTGTAGAAGGCGTCACGGAAGAGCGCCACGAGACGCTCGCGCTTGCGCCCCTTGTAGTCCTCGATCACGTGCCGCGCGGGGTGATCCGCCTGCAGCTCGACCGCAGCGTTGGCAAGCGCGCAACCGCGCTCATAGCGGTTCGTCAGGATGTCCTCGACCACGCGCACCCAACCCTCGAGCTGCCCGTGAGGGTCATTCGGGTGCGCGCGCGCAAGCTCCGCCCAGATCGCGTCGCCCTCCGAGGCGAGCAGCCGCAGATATTCGGCAACGAGCTCGTCCTTCGACTTGAAATGCCGGTAGAGCGTCATTTTGTTTGTCTGGGCGGACTCGGCGATGGCCTCGACGCCGACCGCGTGGATGCCGTGGCGATAGAAGAGGTCGCGCGCGACCGCGAGAATTCGCTCTCGCGGTGGAGGGCGGACCGCCTGGTCCGTCTCGGACTTTGTGTCGCTGAGAGGCGTGCTCAATGCTCCTTGACTGGGGTGTTACCGGTCAGTACCGTGTATCATACGCAAGGTACTCGTGTCACGCCACTGTCTCGCATTGCAGCAGATGCCATAGGAGCAACGCTGCGCGCAAGAATGCAAGCTGTGCCGCGACGGGATGATCTAGGTTGTGACACGGCCAACGCGGCGGGCCGACCCTGAAATTTGGTCCCGGCGTTCTGGGGCGCACCAGGACCTCAATCGCCTGACCATCGGCGACCATGGTCGAACAGTTGGAGTTCTAATGCCGGCAGGGCGCGTCATCCCGACCATCGTCTTTATTGGCGCTTTGGCCTTGGCCCTTGCCGGGTGTGGCGATGGCCAGCCACAAGCCCGAAGCGCAGCGGCCCCTCCGCCGCCGCAGGTGGCGGTCGCGAAGCCGACCAAGAAGCTCGTCGCCGATAGCGACGAGTACGTCGGCCGGTTCGTTGCCGTCGACTATGTCGAGGTGCGCGCGCGTGTGTCCGGGTATCTCGACACCATCCATTTCAAGGACGGCGACTTCGTGAAGAAGGGCGAACCCCTGTTCACGATCGATCGCCGGCCCTTCCAGGCTGCCCTCGATCAGGCCAAGGCCACCCTTTCCCAGGCGCGCGCCAATCTGGCGTTCGCTGAGAGCGACTTGAAGCGCAGCGAAGGGCTGCCGCGCGGCGCCGTCATCACCCAGCAGACCTTCGACCAGCGCGTGCAGGCCGAGCGTGTCGCGCGAGCTTCCGTCGAGTCGAACGAGGCAGCCGTCCGCCAGGCCGAGCTCGACCTTGAGTTTACCGAGCTTTCCGCTCCGGTCTCCGGCCGCATCGGCGATCGCCGCGTGTCCCCGGGCAACCTCGTCACCGGTGGCACGAGCGGCAATACGACCCTGCTGGCGACGATCGCCTCGACCGATCCCATCCGCTTCGAGTTCACCTTCGACGAGCAGTCCTATCTCCGTTACAAGCGCGCCGTCGATGACGGCGCCGAGGCCACGAGCAGGCTGCCGGTGCGCCTGCGTCTCATCGACGAGCCGAGCTTCAACCACGCCGGCACTATGGACTTCGTCGACAACGTCATCGATAGGTCTTCGGGCACAATCCGCGGCCGCGCGGAGTTCCCCAACCCCAATGGCATATTCACGCCCGGCATGTTCGGCCGCGTCCAGATTGCGCCCAAGGCGCCGGCCGAGGCGCTCCTCGTGCCTGACAACGCGATCGGTACCGAGCAGGTGCGCAAGTACGTCTTCAGCGTGGGCCCGGACAACACGGCAACCCCGAAATACGTGACGCTCGGCCCGGTCGTCGATGGCCTGCGCGTGATCACCGCGGGTCTCACGCCCGACGACGTGGTGATCGTGAACGGCCTGATGCGCGTGCGCCCAGGCATGAAGGTCGCGCCGCAGGAGGCGGCGCCCGCGGCTGCTGCCGCCGCTGATGCCAACGTGAAGACGAACTGAGGCGAGCTGGCCCGCGATGCGCATCTCGCACTTCTTCATCGACCGGCCGATCTTCGCCGCTGTCATCTCGGTCGTCTTCGTGTTGCTCGGCGCGGCTTCCGTCAATCGGCTGCCCGTCGCGCAATACCCCGACATTGCGCCCCCTGTGGTCAACGTCACCGGCCAGTACCCTGGCGCCAGCGCCGAGATCGTCGCCGCGACCGTCGCCGCTCCCTTGGAGCAGCAGATCAACGGCGTCGAGCACATGCTCTTCATCTCGTCGAACTCGACCGGAGACGGCCGCTTCTCGATCTCGGTGACGTTCGACCTCGGCACCAATCTCGACGTGGCGCAGGTGCAGGTCCAGAACCGGGTCGCGATCGCGCTTCCGCGCCTGCCCGCCGACGTGCGCAACATCGGCGTCACGGTTGCCAAGGCCTCGCCCGACCTGATGATGGTCGTGCACATGTATTCGCCGGACGAGTCGCGCGACACGCTCTTCATCTCGAACTACGTCAACATCCGCGTCACCGATGTCTTGAGCCGCATCGAAGGTGTCGGCTCCATCAACGTCTTCGGCGGGCGCGATTATTCCATGCGCGTCTGGCTCGATCCCGATCGCCTTCAGGCCTTGAGCCTCACCGCGGGTGACGTCACTGCCGCGCTCCAGCGCCAGAACGTCCAGGTGGCGGCGGGTGTGCTCAATCAGCCCCCCATCGGCGATCCCGGCGCGTTTCAGATCTCGGTCCAGACGCTGGGCCGCCTCGCAAACCCGGATGAGTTCTCCAACATCGTCGTCAAGCAGAGCAACGATGCCGTCGTCCGCTTGAAAGACGTCGCGCGCGTCGAGCTTGCGGCCCTCGACTACGGAGTGAACTCCTACCTCGATCGCGATCCCGCGGTCGGCCTCGGCATCTTCCAGCTTCCCGGCACGAATGCCATCGCCGCCGCGAAGGCGATCAAGGCGACGATGGAGGACCTGTCGAAGAGCTTCCCGCCGGGCCTCGCCTACACGATCATCTACAACCCGACGGATTTCATCCAGCAATCTGTAGACGCCGTCGTCGAGACGATCCTCGAGGCCGTCGTGCTTGTCGTGCTCGTGGTCGTGCTGTTCCTGCAGACATGGCGTGCGGCGATCATCCCCATCGTCGCCATCCCCGTGTCGCTCATCGGCACATTCTTCTTCATGTATTTGTTCGGGTTCTCGTTCAACAACCTGTCTCTCTTCGGCCTGGTGCTCGCGATCGGCATCGTCGTCGACGACGCCATCGTCGTCGTCGAGAACGTCGAGCGCAACATGGCCGCCGGGCTCTCTCCGCGCGAGGCCTCCTACAAGACCATGGACGAGGTCGGCTCGGCGCTGATCGCGATCGCTCTCGTCCTGACGGCCGTTTTCGTGCCCTCGGCCTTCATCACCGGCATCTCGGGGCAGTTCTACCGCCAGTTCGCCCTCACCATTGCGGGCGCGACCATCATCTCGCTTGTTGTCTCGCTCACCCTTTCGCCGGCTCTCTGCGCGCTGCTCCTGAAGCCCCATGAGGAGCACCGCAAGCCCTCGTTCCTGATGTGGCCCGTGCACGCGTTCTTCGGGGCCTTCAACTGGAGCTTCGACAAGCTGTCCGGGGGATACGGCTGGTTCGTGGGGCGCACCGTGCGCCTCGCCGCACTCATGCTCGTCATCTATGCCGGCGTCATTGCCTTTGGTTTGAACGAGTTCCGCAAGACGCCGATCGGCTTCATCCCGCAGCTCGACGCGGGCTATCTCATCACCGTCACGCAGCTGCCCCCGGCGGCCGCGCTCGCGCGCACGGACGAGGTCAATCGGCGCGCCGTCGAGCTTGCCCTGACCGTTCCTGGCGTCGCCCATGCCGTGAATTTCGTGGGCTTCTCGGGCGCGACCCGCACCAACGCGCCGAACGCGGGCGCGATCTTCATAGTTCTCGAGCCGTTCGAGGTGCGCGCCAAGGACCCGAAGAAATCGGCCTCCGCGATTCAAGCGGCCCTGCTTGCCAAATACTCGACCATCCAGGATGGGCTGCTCCTGGTCGTGGCGCCGCCCCCGGTGCGCGGCATCGGCAGCGCCGGCGGCTTCCGCATGATGGTCCAGGACCGCGGCGGCAACGGTTCCGCGGCTCTGCAAGGCGCGGTCGGCGCGATGATGGCCAAGGCGGCCCAGACGCCAGGCGTCAAGCAGGTGTTCTCGCTGTTCGAGAACGCGACGCCGCAGCTCTATCTCGACATCGACCGCACCAAGGCGCAGATGCTGGGCGTCAACATCACCGACGTCTTCACGTCGCTGCAGACCTTCCTCGGCTCGGCCTACGTCAACGATTTCAATCTCCTCGGGCGCACGTTCCGAGTCACGGCCCAGGCCGACGGCCCTTACCGGCTCGACACCAAGGACATCCTGAAGATCCGCGTGCGCAACGCGAGCGGCGATACGGTTCCCTTGGGCTCTTTCACCACCGTGCGCGACATTTCTGGCCCGTCGCGCGTCCCGCGCTACAACCTCTATCCGGCAGCCGAGCTCGACGGCTCGGCCGCGCCCGGCTATTCGCAGGGCCAGGCCATCGACATCATGCAGAAGCTTGCCGCCGAAACCTTGCCGCCCGGCTTCAGCTATGAGTGGACGGATCTCGCGCTTCAGCAGATCCGGGCCGGCGATACGGCCATGTTCGCCTTCGCGCTCGGCGTCGCCTTCGTGTTCCTGGTGCTCGCCGCTCAGTTCGAGAGCCTGATGCTGCCCTTGGCCGTGATCCTCATCGTGCCCATGAGCCTCATCGCCTCGATCACCGGCGTCATCATGCGCGGGATGGACAACAACATCCTGACCCAGGTCGGCTTCATCGTTCTGATCGGCCTCGCCGCCAAGAACGCCATTCTGATCGTCGAGTTCGCCGACCAGCTCCAGGCCCAGGGGCGCGACCGCTTCGCCGCCGCGACCGAGGCTGCGCGTCTGCGCATGCGCCCCATCATCATGACGTCGCTCGCCTTCATTCTCGGCGTCGTGCCGCTCGTCTGGGCGATCGGCGCCGGTGCCGAGCTGCGTCAGGCACTCGGCACGGCGGTCTTCGCCGGCATGATCGGCGTCACAGTGTTCGGGTTGATCTTCACGCCGGTATTCTATGTTGTCTGCGGATGGATCCTGTCGCAGCTGCGGCGCTTCCGCAGGGCGCCCGCGCCGGCCTCCTCGCCCGCGGAGTGACCGCGCGCACCCCCAGGTTCTTCTGGACCGAGAATATCTGTGCTGTCCGCGACACACCTTGTGCGTCGCACTGGGCGCGCACGCCGGTGTCCGCTCGCCCGCGCTTGACAGCCGGGGCACCCACGCAATTCAAATAGCGCAGGCGTCTCGCCCTTCTACGTCTGCTGTCGATCCTGCGGCAGAAAAACCAAAGTCCGTCTTCACAGTGGGGGCCAGGGCCCCCACTGTGCGTAAGGTACGAGGGGCGAGATGCCTTCATCCGTCGACGCGCAAGCGACAGATGCACCCCTTCGCTTTCGCGGCGCACCTCTGTTGACCTCTCAGGATGTCGCCGCCTATTTCGACGTTGCGCACGCCAATCTGATCTGGACCCTCTATCGCGCGCCCGACGACGCCCGCTATCGCCACTTCGAGATTCCGAAACGCTCGGGCGGCATGCGCCCCATCCACGCCCCGATCGGGCTACTGCGCGAGCTGCAAGATAAGCTGCACGTCGATTTGAAGGCCCTCTACCGCGCTCACCCCCACGCGCATGGTTTCATCGACGGGCGCAGCGTCGCCACCAATGCCGCCGACCACACCGGCAAGCGCTGGGTGCTCAACATCGACCTCGAGGATTTCTTCCCGACCATCAACTTCGGTCGCGTGCGCGGGCTGTTCCTGAAGCCGCCGTTCGAGATGGGCCCTGCCGCGGCCGCCGTGTGCGCGCAGATCGCGACCTATCGCAACGGCCTGCCGCAGGGTGCGCCGACTTCGCCTGCCCTCTCGAACTTCATCGCTGCGACGCTCGACCGCCGCCTGTTGCGGCTCGCGCGTTCGAACAAACTCGTCTACTCGCGCTATGCCGACGACATCACGCTCTCGACATCGCTCGCCCAGTTTCCCCCCGCGATCGCCATCCGCGAGCAGATCGCGGGCGGCGCCTACAAGATCGAGGCCGGCGATGCGCTCGAGCAGGCCATTGCCGCCGCGGGCTTCAAAATCAACGCCAAAAAGGTCCGCATCCAGGGCCATGGCGTGCACCAGTCCGTGACCGGGCTCTGCGTCAACACCCGCGTCAACGTCGAGCGTGAGCGCATCCGCAAGATCCGCGCCATGCTCCATGCCTGGAAGAAGTTCGGCATCGAGGCGGCCGGTGCCGAGCACTTCGACAAGTATCGCGGCGCGGTGAAGCGCGGCCGGCCCGCTAACGTGGCACAGGCGTTCCGCAATATCGTCTACGGCCACTTGTCGTTCGTGAAGATGGTGCGCGGCGCCGAGGACCCGGTCTTTCTCAACTTGTGCGCCAAGGTGCTCGAGCTCGATCCCAACCCGTCGAAGTTTATTCGCCAGATGATCTTCGGTGCCGACGACTACGAGATCTTCATCAGCCACGCGAGCGAGGACAAGGCCGAGATCGCGCGCCCCATTTTCGAGGCCTGCCAGCGCGCGGCGCTGAAGGCCTTCCTCGACGAGAAGCACATCGGCTGGGGCGATAGCTTCACCACCAAGATCAATACCGCGCTCGGCGCATCGCGCACTGTGCTGGCGGTGATAACCAGCAATTCTGTCGCCAAGGAGTGGCCGCTGCTCGAGGTCAATACCGCGCTCGCGCTTGAGGCCTCAGGAGACAAGCGCGTCATTCCCCTTGTCGTCGGCTCGCCCGATCTATCGAAGCTCCCGCTCATTCGCTCCAAGAAGTGGCTGACCTGGGATGGCGACCCCGAGAAGGTGGCCTTGGAGCTGGCGCGCCTCGTCAAAGGAACGGCGACGCCGGAGCTTGAAACGGCCAAGCCGAGCGTGCCGATCGTTGCCCGCGCGGACCCTGCCGCTGCAAAGCAGACGGAAGGCCCGCCGCCTCCCGTCGCCCCTTTGCCAAACGATCCGCGCAAATCCGGCTGGCTCTCGCGGCTCTGGTCGCGCAATTGGTCGCGGTGAGCTCCAAGCTCCGCCCAGCCCCGCTACTCGCCCGCGCGCGACCTGACCCAGCAGCCGGCATAGCCCGCCGCGCGCAGGCGTTTGCAGAGGTCCTTGGCCTCGCTCCGCGGCACCGGAGGAATGAGCGACAACCGGTGCCAGGTCGCCCCGTCCTGCGTTTCGATCGCCTCGAGCTCCGCTTCCGCATTGCCGAGGATGGCGGGATAGCGCTGCTTGAGCTTGGCGAACGTCTGCTCTGCCACGGCGGCGTCCTGATGCGTCGCGAGCACGGCGACCGACGGCGCATCGGGGTTGAGAGCATCGAGCCCTCTGTCCGGATTGGGAGCCGGTGGCGAGACGGTGATCGTCGCCGGCTGAACCGCAGCGGGCGCGATCGCAATGCGCTGGGTCTTTTGCGCGCCCGTCGAAGGCCGCGCTGTCGTCAATTCCGCCGACGACTGCGCGCGCTCTTGCGATGTCGCGCCGGCGTCCAGCCTGTCGCCGCGCTTCGCCACACTTTCGGAAAGCTGCAGGATGCTCGGCGTGTCGCTGCCTTGCATCAGGCGATTGACGGTCGCCGTCAGCAGGGCCGAGACGACGCAGATCGCCATCGGCAGAATACCCCACCGCGCCGCGGGCGAAATATGCGGCCACCGCACCGCGCCTGAGCCAGCCGCGCTGCCGTGGGCACCGAGCGAGCGGGCCAGGAACGGTGCCGTCCCGGCGCCATGCGAGTCATGGCTGACGCGCTGATGCAGGATCTCCTGAGCCGGGACCGATACCTGATGCGGCTCTTCCCAGGTCCGCGTCGCCGGAAGCGCATACTGGGGCAGCGTCTCGCCGTAGTATGGCAAGCTCGGCCGCCCGGACAGCGCCGTCCACCCGCTCTGATCCCCGCGCGGGCTCGGCTGATGCTCCTCGAGATAGGTGGTGATCGGCCGCGACGAGATCGTCTCGAGGCGATCCATCAACCGCATCATGCGCCGCTGCAGCTCGAGCATGCGGGCTAGCGAGGTGAGATCGGCGGCGCCCGTGAGCTGCGGACCGGCCATCTCGTAGGCGAGATCGCGCTGGATGTCCGTGATCTCGGACACGATGGCATCGAGCTCGGTGGCAACCCCGTGCGGCGCATCGCGCGCAGCCCCGAGCACGGCGACGAGGCGTCGCGCGAGCGCAACGGAGAGCTCCTGCAGATGATAGCGCAACTGCCCGGCGCTGAGTTCGCGGCTCGCCATGGCGATCACCGCGTCTCGGCGTCTGGATCAAGCCCCGGGCAGCGCGCCCGAGCTATCCAGGCTGGCATTCTGGAAACATCCCCCGCAACATCCCCTCTGCGCACCCTTGTGAGCCCTCTCTGCATTGGAAATTGATCTGCGGCACGTTCTCGCCCTCTCCCGCGATCGCAATCCCGTCGGCAATTTTCTTGGTGAAGCAGCGGATCCCTTGTCCCGGCTTGTTGAGCTCGATCGCTGTCAGAACGGTCTGCGGCCGGCAATTCTTGTTCTCGATCAGGTAGCTCGCTGGTGATGTCTTCTTGATCACGAGACAGTCCTCGTCCTCGGCAGGTTTTGCGTCGCGTGGCTCCGCCTGGACGGCATATCTCTTGAGGGCATCGAACGAGTCGTCGGCTGCGGCGGCAGTTTTGCTTGGTGTCGCAACGTCCGCGGTGCCCGGCTCGAGCGCAGCGACGGTCTTTGGCACCGGAGCCTGGGCCTTGGTATTGATCGGCTTGGGACCAAGCGCCGGTTTTGCAGCCTTCTCACGCGGCGCTGCTGCCTCCGCCGCCTTGCGGACTTCTGCAGGCTTCGCCGCTGCTGCCGGTCTTGCAGCCGGTTTCTCTGCGGCGGGCTTCGGCGCGGGCGACGAGCGCACGCTCGTCGTCCAGGGCTTTTCCGCCTCGGCCACCACAGCCTGCGCCGCACAGACCTTGACCCGGTCCAGCAGGAGCCCCGACCGGACGATCAGGCTGTCGACGCGTGCTTTCTCGCCGCCGACGACTCCCGCACAAATCGAGTGGACACGTACGAGCTGCGCTCTGAGCTCCGCGACGCGCGCCGGCGACGACGTGCACCACGTATTGTCGAGACCGAGGAGCGTGGGCGTGGGCTCGAGCCGCTGTAGCAGGCCGTCGCGCTGCGCCACCCAGTCGCCGAAAGCGCGCGTGCAATTGCCGGTCGTCGATTGCGCGAGTGCGGAAGCGGATGGAGCCACGGCCGCGGCCATGATCCACATTGTGAATGTGAGAAATCGGAATTGCGGAGCGCCGCAGCGCCCGACACCGCGCGGCCGCGCCTCGCGGCAGACGGCCGAAGCCATCACGCAGCACGGATCTCTTTGTGACGCAGAAACTACGGACAAGGCACACCCACCCGCTCGGTCAGCCCCGTTTGAGCGCGACACGGTTCAAAAAGTGGGCACGAATGTCAACGCGATAGGGCTCACGCGCCCCGCTCGTGGCGAACGTTGTTGTGCATAACAATTGTCAGATGCATTTGCGTCGCAGAGCTGTTGCAGAGGGGCAGCTATTGCTCAGTCTGCGTCCAACGCGCCTCTCCGAGCCGAGACCTTCATCCTGAGCTTGTCGAAGGATGAAGGAATGAATGTCCCACTGCCATGGTTCGACAAGCTCACCATGAGGCTTGGAGGTGCAAGGGCCAGGCCGGTGGAACGCCTGAGCTCTTCAACCTTCAAGCAGTTTCCGCGCCGCCTTGTCGGGCGTGAGACGGCCCGAAAGCACGTCGTCGGCGAGCGCCTCGATGGTTTTTCCCGCGCCGTCCTTGACGCGAGCCGCGACGATATCGGCAGCTGCGCGCGCGATGAGATAGCGGGCCCGCCGGCGCCGCCGTGCCAAAGGCCCTGCCGCTGCGCCCTTTGCCCCGATGTCGTCGACCGTCGCGACCAGCTCCGGCACGCCCTCGCCCGTCGTCGCCGTCGTCTTGAGGACCGGTACCTTGACGCGCATCGAGCGGATGGAGAGCGCACCGATCAGCTGCTGGAGCGTCATTTCCGCGCCTTCACGATCGCCCTTGTTGACCACCAGCACGTCCGCGATCTCGAGCAGGCCCGACTTCATGGCCTGGATGTCGTCGCCAAGGCCCGGCGCCGTGATGACAACGCGCACGTCGGCCACTTCCGCCACATCCATCTCGCTCTGCCCCGTGCCGACCGTCTCGAGCAGCACGAGGTCGAAGCCCGCGGCATCGAGCGCATCGATGACGCGCACTGCGGCGGGCGAGAGGCCGCCGAGGTAGCCGCGGCTCGCGAGCGAGCGCACGAAAACGCCATCGTCGTCGAGCGCCGCCGTCATGCGGATGCGGTCGCCGAGGATCGCCCCGCCCGAGATCGGGCTCGACGGGTCGACGGCGATGACACCCACCGTGCGGCCCATGCTGCGGGCGTGCCCAATGACGGCATTGACCAGCGTCGATTTGCCGGCGCCGGGGGGGCCGGTGAAGCCGACGACGAGCGCATGCCCGAGATGCGGCTGGAACGCTTCGAGCAGGGCCGGGGCCGATTGCGACAGCTTCTCGAGCTCCGTCACCGCAGCCGCAATGGCGCGCCGCTCGCCGCGGCGCATGCGGAGCACGAGATCAGGGATCTCCTTCGCGCTCAAATTTGATCGCGGCGCCGTGGCGGGCTCGGATGTCGTCTTCTCGTCCATGGCTCGGCTGATACGCGCTGGGGGTCGCCTCTGCAACCCCGCGTGCACTCCCTCTCCCCGCAATGCGGGGAGAGGGTCGGGGTGAGGGGCAGAAATCTGGGTTACGGTCTGTTGCTGCCCCTCACCCTAACCCTCTCCCCATGAAATATGGGGAGAGGGGATTGGGAGGCTCAAAACCACAGCCCCGGCCAGCGGTAGCGGGGCCGCATGTCGCCCGGGCCATAGCCGACGAGCGAGACCATCGGCTGCTCGACGATGACGATCGGCTCGAGCTGGGGGCGCCCGTTGAGCGAGACGAGGCGGTCGACGCGGTCCTTCGTCTCCGGGTGCGACCTGAGCAGCGACGGCTGCGGCACGCGTCGCGCCGGCACCGGGAACATGAGATCCTCCCAGAATTTCCCGGTGTACGTTTCGAGGCGCCGCAAGGCCGAGGCGAGCCCGAGCGGGTCGCCGGTCAGCGCGGCCGCCTCGAGATCCGCGTCGAACTCGCGCGTCCGCGAAAGCCCGAGCTGAAGCAGGCTGGAAAGCGCGGGCGTCAGGTAGAGAAGCAGGATCGCCCACCACGAGATGATCTCCTCGCCTGCAAGTGCGGCGAAGACATTGAACAGGGCGAGCCCGAGCGCGACATAGGACAGGAGCTGGAGAAAGCGCGTCACGACGTCGGCAAGGCCCATGACCCAGAGGTCATTGTTGCGGATGTGGCTCATCTCGTGGGCGAGCACGCCCGAGATTTCCCTGAGCGTGAGGCGTCTCAGAAGGCCCTCGGTCACGGCAATGGCGGAATGCTCCGGCGAGCCCGTCGCAAAGGCGTTGAGCGTCATGCTCGGGATCACATAGAGGCTGGGCCGTCGTTTGAGCTCGGCGCGATAGGCCAGCACGTCGACGAGGCTCGAAAGCTGGCTGTCGTCCCGCGGCACCGGAGTTGCCCGGTAGAGCCGCATGATGGCTTCGGGCGGGACGCGCGGGGCGAGCGAGAAGAGCCCAGCGAGCGTCAGCGCCGTCATGATGACGCCCGCGGGACCCCACACGATGGCCGCCGCGAGCGCGAGCACGCACCCGATGCCGACCAGAAGCGCCACCGACTGAAAAAGGTTGCGCCGCCTGTGCGCATCCTGAGCTTTCTTGTCGAGGAAAGGGGCCATCTTGGTCCTCCGCCCGATACCTCTAAGCCATTCTGCCCGCAGCATTCTATAGGGGAGAGCGAGTAGCGTTCAAAATAAAGCTGCGGCGCAAAAGCGACTTTCGTAAGGAGGAGACGGCCTCAAAGCATGCCCTGCGCCAGCATCCGCGGACATGCGGTTGGAGATGTTACCGCCGGCGAGAAACGCGAGCCGTTTCAGGTGTTGACCGCGATTCTGCAAATGTATATAGGTTCGCCACTCTCACGGTAGGTGGTAGGCCGCCTTTCGCGCTTTCATGGCGCTTTGGCCTAAACGCTGCCGTCCCAAAGCAGAGGACATTTCTGGGCCAAGATCGCTGGTTCGCAAAAAATTGCGGGCCGGATGATCCTCTGGTTTTTCCTGCCAGGCTTCCGGGGCACCGGAGGCTCGGCAGTTTCGGTTTGGTGCACGCGCTTATGCCGCCGAGGCCTGATGAGAGCCTGGGGAGACGGCAGAGAGCAAGAAGGCACAAAGAAGAGGCAGGCGGATGCCGACGATACAGCAGCTGATCCGGAAACCCCGGGTCCCGAAGATCTACCGCGAGAAGTCGCGCCACATGGAGGCTTGCCCCCAGAAGCGCGGTGTATGCACGCGCGTCTATACGACGACGCCAAAGAAGCCGAACTCGGCGCTGCGCAAGGTCGCCAAGATCCGCCTCACGAACGGCTTCGAGGTGATCGGCTACATCCCTGGCGAAGGCCACAACCTGCAGGAGCACTCGGTGGTGCTCATCCGCGGCGGCCGCGTCAAGGATCTTCCCGGCGTGCGCTACCACATCGTCCGCGGCGTGCTCGACACCCAGGGCGTCGCCGATAGGAAGCAGCGCCGGTCCAAGTACGGAGCAAAGCGTCCGAAATAATCGGACGCTTTGCGCAGTATCCCGGACGAGCCGCGAAAGCGGCGATGATCCGGGATCTCGCAGTTCCAGGTGGCTTCCCCTGCGGGGAGCCGGACTACAGAGATCGAAACGAAGGACCAGGACACATGTCCCGTCGTCACAGTGCCGAGAAGCGCGAAGTCAACCCGGACCCGAAGTATTCCGACCTCGTGATCACCAAGTTCATGAACGCGGTGATGAAGCAGGGGAAGAAGTCGGTCGCCGAGCGCATCGTCTATGGCGCGCTGGAGCGCATGGAGACAAAGGGCAAATCGGACCCCGTCGCCATGTTTCATTCCGCGCTCGACAACGTGATGCCCGCTGTCGAGGTCCGCTCGCGGCGCGTCGGCGGCGCCACCTATCAGGTGCCGGTCGAGGTTCGCAACGAGCGCCGTCAGGCACTCGCCATCCGCTGGATCATCGCCGCTGCACGGGCAAGGAACGAGAACACCATGGTCGAGCGTCTTTCGGGAGAGCTGCTCGACGCCGCCAACAACCGCGGAACTGCGGTGAAGAAGCGCGAGGACACGCACAAGATGGCCGACGCCAACCGCGCCTTCTCGCATTACCGCTGGTAAATCGCGCGGTTGCCGTGTGGGCAACCGAAGCGCAAACGAACAGGAAGTTCTGAGGCAAGCACATGCCGCGCCAATACCCCATCGAGGACTACCGCAACTTCGGCATCATGGCCCACATTGATGCCGGCAAGACGACGACGACCGAGCGGGTCCTCTATTACACCGGCAAGTCCTACAAGATCGGCGAGGTGCACGATGGCGCCGCGACGATGGACTTCATGGAGCAGGAGGCTGAGCGCGGCATCACCATTACGTCGGCCGCGACGACCTGCTTCTGGCCGGGCCGCGACGGCAAAAAGCGCCGCCTGAACATCATCGACACGCCCGGCCACGTCGACTTCACGATCGAGGTGGAGCGTAGCTTGCGCGTGCTCGACGGCGCCGTATGCGTGCTCGACAGCAACCAGGGCGTCGAGCCGCAGACCGAGACCGTCTGGCGCCAGGGCGACAAATACGGCGTGCCGCGCATCATCTTCTCCAACAAGATGGATAAGACCGGCGCTGACTTCTACATGTGCCTCGCCGACATCAAGGAGAAGCTCGGTGCCAAGGCCGTGCCGCTGCAGCTCCCGATCGGCGCCGAGGCGAATTTCAAGGGCGTCGTCGACCTCATCCGCATGAAGGCGATCACCTGGGACGGCGACGGCAAGGACGCCAAGATGATCGAGGGCGAGATCCCCGCCGATCTCGCCGACAAGGCCGCCGAGTTCCGCGCCGCGATGATCGAGGCCGCCGTCGAGATGGACGACACCGCGCTCGAAGCCTTCCTCGAGGGCAAGGAGCCTGACGAGGACACCCTGCGCAAGCTCATCCGCAAGGCGACCGTCACGCGCGCCTTCTATCCGATGATGTGCGGCTCGGCCTTCAAGAACAAGGGCGTGCAACCGCTCCTCGACGCCGTCGTCGATTTCCTTCCTTGCCCCCTCGACCGCGAGGCCTACAAGGGCATCGATCCCAAGACCGGCGGCGAGGCGATCAGGAAGCCCTCCGACACCGATCCCCTCGCCATGATCGCCTTCAAGATCATGAGCTTCGAGCACGTCGGCTCGATCACCTTCTGCCGCATCTACTCGGGCAAGCTCGAGCAGGGCATGGCGCTCGCCAACACCACGCGCGACAAGAAGGAGCGCGCCGGCCGCATGTACCTGATGCATGCAGCCGATCGCGAGGAGATCAAGGAAGCGTATGCCGGCGACATCGTCGCGCTTCAGGGCTTGAAGGACACGCGCACGGGCGAGACGCTCTGCGATCCCGCAAAGCCCGTGATCCTCGAGAAGATGGAGTTCCCCGAGCCCGTCATCAACATGAAGATCGAGCCCAAGACCAAGGCCGATCAGGAGAAGATGGCGATCGCGCTCAACACCCTGGCGCTCGAGGATCCCTCGTTCCGCGTCTCCGTCGATCAGGAATCGGGCGAGACGATTCTGAAGGGCATGGGCGAGCTTCATCTCGATATCAAGGTCGACATCCTGAAGCGCACCTATGGCGTCGAGGCCAACGTCGGCCAGCCGCAGGTCGCCTATCGCGAGACCTTGGCCCGTCCTGCCGATGTCGACTACACGCACAAGAAGCAGACGGGCGGCACCGGGCAGTTCGCGCGCGTCAAGATCAAGCTTGAGCCGAACGAGACCGGCAAGGGCAACGAGTTCGAGGCCGACATCGTCGGCGGCGCGATCCCGCGCGAGTACATCCCGGGCGTCGAAAAGGGCGTCAAGTCCGTGTGGGACAACGGCGTTCTGATCGGCTTCCCCCTCGTCGACATGAAGGTGACGCTCCACGACGGCGCTTTCCACGAGGTCGACAGCTCGGCGATCGCCTTCGAGATCGCCTCGCGCGCGGCAATGAAGGAAGGCTGCGAGAAGGGCGGCATCAAGATCCTCGAGCCGATCATGGACGTCGAGGTCGTGACGCCGCAGGACTTCGTCGGTGGCATCATTGGCGACATTAATGGGCGACGCGGCCAGATCCGCGATCAGCAGATGCGCGGCAACGCCGTGGTCATACGCGCCTACGTGCCGCTCGCAAATATGTTCGGCTACGTGAGCCAGCTGCGTTCGATGTCGACGGGACGCGCGTCCTACACGATGCAGTTCGCTCACTACGCGGACGTGCCGCGCAACGTGGCCGAAGAGGTGAAGGCGAAATACGCCTGAGCATGAGGGGGCCTGCCGATCGGGCGAAACCGCCCGGCGCGCAGGTAGGTAAGTGGATCAGTCAATACCTGGCGGATTGCCGGGTTCAGGTTAAAGGACGGAAGGAGAGCCGCAATGGCCAAGGCGAAATTCGAGCGTAACAAGCCGCACTGCAACGTTGGCACGATTGGTCACGTCGACCACGGCAAAACGACGCTGACGGCTGCCTTGACGAAGGTTTCGTTCGACAAGGGTTGGACATCGACGGCGATCTCCTACGACAACGTTGCCAAGGCATCCGAGAGCCAGGGCCGCCGCGACCCGACCAAGATTTTGACCATCGCCACGAGCCACGTCGAGTACGCGACGCCGAACCGTCACTACGCCCACGTCGACTGCCCGGGCCACGCCGACTACGTGAAGAACATGATCACGGGTGCCGCCCAGATGGATGGCGCGATCCTCGTCGTCTCCGCCGTCGACGGCCCCATGCCCCAGACGCGCGAGCACATCCTGCTCGCCCGCCAGGTCGGCGTTCCTTACATCGTCGTGTTCCTGAACAAGTGCGACGTCGTCGACGACGCTGAGCTCCTCGACCTCGTCGAGATGGAGGTGCGCGAGCTCCTCTCCAAGTACCAGTTCCCGGGCGACGACACGCCCGTCATCCGCGGCGCCGCCATCAAGGCGCTCAACGGCGAGAAGGGCCCGCTCGCAGACGAAGCCATCCTCAAGCTCTACGAGGCCCTCGACACCTACATTCCGCTCCCCGAGCGCCCGAAGGATCAGCCGTTCCTGATGCCGATCGAGGACGTATTCTCGATCTCTGGCCGCGGCACGGTCGTCACCGGTCGTATCGAGCGCGGCGTCATCAAGGTCGGCGAGGAAGTCGAGATCGTGGGCTTGAAGGACACGCAGAAGTCGGTCGTCACCGGCGTTGAGATGTTCCGCAAGCTGCTGGATACGGGTGAGGCGGGCGACAACGTCGGCTGTCTTCTCCGCGGCATCGACAAGGAAGCCGTCGAGCGCGGTCAGGTGCTGGCGAAGCCCGGCTCGGTCAAGCCGCACAAGAAGTTTAAGGCCGAGGCCTACATCCTCACCAAGGAAGAGGGTGGCCGCCATACGCCGTTCTTCACCAACTACCGTCCGCAGTTCTACTTCCGCACCACCGACGTGACCGGCGTCGTCACGCTTCCGGCTGGCACGGAAATGGTCATGCCGGGCGACAACGTATCGGTGGATGTCGAGCTCGTCTCTCCGATTGCCATGGAGGAGAAGGTGCGCTTCGCCATTCGCGAAGGTGGTCGCACCGTTGGTGCCGGCGTCGTCACGAAGATTGTTGAGTAACAGAGGGCAAGAGGGGCGCTCGAGGGTGGAGCGCTCCTTCTCATTTAGCGGGTCTCGAAGATCATGAACGGCCAAAACATCCGCATCCGGCTCAAGGCGTTCGACCATCGCATCCTTGATGCGTCGACGCGTGAGATCGTGAACACGGCGAAGCGCACGGGCGCGGAGGTGCGGGGTCCGATCCCACTACCGACCAGGATTGAGCGTTTCACGGTCAATCGGTCACCGCACATCGACAAGAAGAGCCGCGAGCAGTTCGAGATGCGCACGCATAAGCGCCTCCTCGACATCGTGGATCCGACGCCCCAGACGGTCGACGCTCTGATGAAGCTCGACCTCGCTGCCGGCGTCGATGTCGAGATCAAGCTCTAGAGGAATTCGCGGATTTCCGGGTGCGATGCTCCCGTGAATTGAGCCGCGGCAAAAAGGAAGGAATGCGGAAAACATGCGTTCCGGGGTGATTGCACAGAAGGTGGGTATGACCCGCGTCTTTACCGAGGCGGGGGAGCATATCCCTGTGACCGTCTTGAAGCTCGAGAAGCTTCAGGTGGTCTCACAGCGTACCGACGACAAGAACGGCTACACCGCGCTCCAGCTCGGTGCGGGCACGAGAAAGCCCTCGCGCCTCATCAAGTCCGAGCGCGGCGGCTTCGCGGTCGCCAAGGTCGAGCCCAAGCGCAAGCTGGCTGAGTTCCGGGTCTCGCCCGAGAACATGATCGATGTCGGCTCCGAGATCACGGCCGACCACTTCGTCCCCGGCCAGTTCGTCGACGTGACGGGCACGAGCCAGGGCAAGGGCTTCCAGGGCGCCATGAAGCGCTGGAACTTCGGCGGCCTTCGCGCCACCCACGGCGTCTCGGTCACCCACCGTGCCCACGGCTCGACCGGCCAGCGCCAGGATCCCGGCAAGGTCTTCAAGGGCAAGAAGATGGCCGGCCACTTGGGCGACGAGCGCGTCACGACGCAAAATCTCGTCGTCGTCAAGACCGACACCGAGCGTGGCCTGCTCTTGATCCGCGGTGCCGTGCCCGGGGCCAAGGGTGGCTGGGTGATCGTGCGCGATGCCGTCAAGAAGAAGGCGCATGCCGACGCTCCCAAGCCCGGCGCCTTCAAGGCCCCGGCCGCCGAGCCCGCAGCGAAGGAGAAGGCGTGATGAAAGCCACCGTCACCACGCTCGAGGCGAAGAAGGCGGGCGAGATCGAGCTCGCCGACGCCATCTACGGGCTTGAGCCGCGCCCCGACATCCTCCACCGCATGGTGCGCTATCAGCAATTGAAGCGCATGGCCGGCACGCACCACGCCCAGGACCGTTCCGAGGTCACCGTCACCGGCAAGAAGATGTACAAGCAGAAGGGCACCGGCGGCGCCCGTCACGGCGACAAGTCGGTGCCGCAGTGGCGCGGCGGCGGCAAGGCCTTCGGACCGAAGCCCCGGAGCCATGCGATCGACCTGCCGAAGAAGGTCCGCGCCCTCGCCCTGCGCCATGCGCTCTCCGCCAAGGCCAAGGCCGGCGAGATCGTCGTCCTCGACGCGGCCTCCTCCAAGGACGGCAAGACCAAGGCGCTGCGCGAGCAGTTCGAGAAGCTCGGTCTCTCGAACGCGCTGATCATCGACGGGACGGCGCTCGAGGCCGAGTTCGCACGTGCCGCGCGCAACATCCCCAACATCGACGTGCTGCCCGTCGTCGGCATCAACGTCTACGACATCCTGCGCCGCCAGAAGCTCGTCCTCACCAAGGCGGCGGTCGAGGCGCTCGAAGCCCGCTTTGCCGATGCCAAGGTGCCCAAGTCCGCCGAGGAGGCCAAGCGATGATGAACAAGATCAAGGCCTACGACGTCATCCTCTCTCCGGTGATCACCGAGAAGGCGACGCTCGTCTCGGAAGCAAATCAGGTCGTCTTCAAGGTGGCTCCGACCGCCTCGAAGACCGACATCAAATCGGCCGTCGAGAGCCTGTTCAACGTCAAGGTCAAGGCTGTGAACACGCTCGTCCGCAAGGGCAAGCGCAAGGTCTTCAAGGGCATACGGGCCCAGCTGAGCGATACCAAGAAGGCCATCGTGACGCTCGCCGAAGGCCATTCCATCGACGTGACGACGGGCCTCTAGAGGAACGGAACCCATGGCACTCAAGACATTCCGTCCGACGACGCCGAGCCTTCGGCAGCTGGTGCAGGTCGACCGCAGCCAGCTTTGGAAGGGCGGCCCGGTCAAGATGCTGACCGAGGGCAAGCCGAAGACGGGCGGCCGCAACAGCGACGGCCGCATCACCACGCGCCACATCGGCGGCGGTCACAAGCAGGCCTATCGCCTGATCGATTTCCGCCGCAAGAAGCACGACGTCGCCGCGACCGTCGAGCGGCTCGAGTACGATCCGAACCGCACTGCCTTCATCGCGCTGATCAAGTACAAGGACGGGCATTTGTCCTACATCCTTGCCCCGCAGCGCCTCCAGGTCGGCGATTCTGTCGTCTCGGGCGAGAAGGTCGACGTGAAGCCGGGCAACGCGATGCCGCTGGCTTCGATGCCGATCGGCACTATCGTCCATAACGTCGAGATGAAGCCCGGCCGGGGTGGCCAGCTCGCTCGCTCCGCCGGCGCCTTCGTGCAGCTCGTCGGCCGCGACTCGGGCTGGGCCGTGCTCAAGCTCAATTCGGGCGAGACGCGCCGCGTCCGCGCCGAATGCATGGCCTCCATCGGTGCCGTCTCGAACCCCGATCACACCAACGAGGTGATCGCCAAGGCCGGACGCAAGCGCTGGATGGGCATCCGCCCGACCGTGCGCTCGATCGCCATGAACCCGATCGATCATCCCAACGGCGGCCGCACCAAGGGTGGCAAGCATTGGGCGACGCCGTGGGGCAAGCCGACCAAGGGCTTCAAGACCCGCAAGAACAAGTCGACCGACAAGTACATCGTCAGAAGCCGGTCGAAGAAGAAGTAACGATCTACTCTCGAGGAGAGAAGCGTGACACGCGCAGTTTGGAAAGGCCCGTTCGTCGACGGCTACATTCTCAAGAAGGCTGAGAAGGTACGGTCGTCTGGACGCAACGAGGTCATCAAGACCTGGAGCCGCCGCTCGACGATTCTGCCTCAGTTCGTCGGCCTGACGTTTGGCGTCCATAACGGCCAGAAGCACATACCCGTCAACGTCACCGAGGACATGATCGGCCACAAGTTCGGCGAGTTCTCGCCGACGAGGCTCTTCCATGGCCACGGCGGTGACAAGAAGGCAGCGGTGGTGAAGAGATAATGGGCAAAGAGGGCCGAGAGAGAAGCCTCGCTGACAACGAGGCGCGTGCGGTGGCGAAGAACCTCAGGGTATCGCCGCAGAAGCTCAATCTTGTCGCCGGCTTGATCCGCGGCAAGAAGGTCGACAAGGCGCTCGCCGATCTCGAGTTCTCGAGAAAGCGGATCGCTCAGGACGTGAGGAAGTGCGTCATGAGCGCGGTCGCCAACGCCGAGAACAATCACGGCCTCGACGTCAACGCGCTCGTCGTCTCCGAGGCCTGGGTCGGCAAGAACCTGGTCATGAAGCGCTTCGCCGCCCGCGGCCGCGGTCGCGGCGCTTCGATCCTGAAGCCGTTCTCGCAGATAACCGTCATCGTTCGTCAGAGCGAAGAGGGTGCCGAGGACAAGGCGAAGAAGACGAAAGGCAAGTCCAAGGGCAAGGCGGCTTCGGGCGCCAAGGCTGGGGACAAGAGCGCCAAGGCCGGCAAGGCCAGGGCGTCAGCTAAGGCTGCGGGCGCTGAAGCCAAGGCCGCCACGGCCGAGAAGGAGGCCGAGTAATATGGGTCACAAAGTCAATCCCGTCGGACTGCGCCTCGGCATCAACCGCACCTGGGACAGCCGCTGGTTCGCGCGCCGCGGCGAATACGGCAAGCTCCTGCATGAGGACATGGGCATTCGCGCCCACATCATGAAGATGCAGCGCGCAGCCGGCATCTCGAAGGTCGTCATCGAGCGCCCCCACAAGAAGTGCCGCGTCACCGTGCACACTGCTCGCCCCGGCGTCCTGATCGGCAAAAAGGGCGCCGACATCGAGAAGCTGCGCGGCGAGCTGTCGCGCTACACCACCTCGGAGGTCCACCTCAACCTGCTCGAGGTCAGGAAGCCGGACATCGATGCGACGCTGGTTGCCGAGAACATCGCCCAGCAGCTCGAGCGCCGGGTCGCCTTCCGGCGCGCCATGAAACGCTCCGTGCAGTCGGCGCTCCGCGCTGGCGCCGTCGGTATCCGCATCAACGTCGCCGGCCGTCTTGGCGGCGCCGAGATCGCGCGTACCGAGTGGTACCGCGAGGGCCGCGTGCCGCTGCACACGCTGCGCGCCGACATCGATTTCGGCTACGGAGTAGCCCAGACGGCTTATGGCGTGATCGGCATCAAGGTCTGGATCTTCAAGGGCGAGGTGATGGAGCACGATCCGATGGCCTCGGAGCGCCGCGCCACCGAAGGTCACGACCAGGGCGGCAAGCCGCGTCGTGGCGGCGACGACGACCGCCGCGACCGCCGCGGCCCGCGCGGAGATCGTGGTGGCGACCGTGCGCCCCAGCAGGCCCCCGAGGGACAGGAGCAAGCCTGAAGGCTTTGAAGGAAACGGACGATGCTGTCACCGAAGAAGACAAAGTTCCGCAAGCAGTTCAAAGGCCGCATTCACGGCGCGGCCAAAGGCGGCACGACGCTCAATTTCGGCTCGCACGGTCTCAAGGCCGTGGAGCCCGAGCGCGTCACCGCGCGCCAGATCGAGGCGGCTCGCCGCGCCATCACGCGCCACATGAAGCGCGCGGGCCGCGTTTGGATTCGCGTGTTCCCCGACGTGCCGGTCACCAAGAAGCCGGCCGAGGTCCGCATGGGCTCGGGCAAGGGCGGCATCGAGCTCTGGGTCTCGCGCGTGAAGCCCGGCCGCATCATGTTCGAGCTCGACGGCGTCTCCGATCAGGTTGCGAGAGAGTCGCTGCTGCTCGGCGCCGCCAAGCTCGGGATCAAGACACGTATCGTGACGCGGATCGGCTGATGGCTGCCGCGCACACCAGGACATGTGAGGACGGACGATGAAAGCGGGTGATCTAAGGGGCAAGTCGCTCGACGAGCTCGACGACCAGCTGGCGAACCTCAAGAAGGAGCAGTTCAATCTGCGCTTTCAGCGCGCCTCCGGCCAGCTCGAGAACACCTCGCGCGTGCGCCAGGTTCGCCGGGACATCGCGCGCGTGATGACGGTCGCCGTCCAGAAGCGCACGGGCGCGCCGGCTGCCTCGAGCGCTCCCGCGAAGGCCGCGCCCAAGGCGGCGCGCAAGACTTCATCGAAAAAAGCTGGCGCGTAAGGAGAGAGAAAGATGCCGAAGCGCGTCCTGCAGGGTGTGGTGGTTTCCTCGAAGAACAACAAGACGATCGTCGTCGAGGTCGAGCGCCGCTACACGCATCCGCTGTTCAAGAAGACCGTGCGCCGCACCAAGAAGTACCACGCGCACGACGAGAAGAACGTGTTCAAGGAGGGCGATCTCGTCTCCATCCAGGAGTCGGCGCCGATATCGAAATTGAAGCGCTGGGTGGCGCTCGAAAAAACCTGACGCGCGGATGCCTCCGGCATCGGCCGGGTGCGCCGCGCAATGACGAGATGCGAAGCTTAGCGCCGCCGGACGTGCGGCAGGAAGAGAGACGAGTGCGATGATCCAGATGGAGACCAATCTCGACGTCGCCGACAATTCGGGGGCGCGCCGCGTCCAGTGCATCAAGGTGCTGGGCGGCTCGAAGCGCAAATATGCCACCATCGGCGACACCATCGTCGTGTCGGTGAAGGAGGCCATTCCGAAGGGGCGCGTCAAGAAGGGCCAGGTGATGAAGGCCGTGATCGTGCGCGTCGCCAAGGGCGTGCGTCGCCCCGATGGCTCGCTGATCCGCTTCGACCGCAACGCCGCCGTGCTCATCAACGCACAGGGCGAGCCCGTCGGCACGCGCATCTTCGGGCCCGTGACTCGCGAGCTGCGCTCCAAGAACCACATGAAGATCGTCTCTCTCGCCCCTGAGGTGCTGTGATGGCCTCTCTCAAGATCAAGAAGGGTGATCACGTGATCGTGCTCACCGGTCGCGACAAGGACAAGCGCGGCGAGGTGATCGAGGTGCGCCCCAAGGAGAACCGCGCGCTCGTCCGCGGCGTCAACGTCGTGCGCCGCCACCAGAAGCAGACCGCGGCCCAGGAGGGCGGCATCATCTCGAAAGAGGCCCCCATCCAGATTTCGAACCTGGCCCTTGAGGATCCCAAGGACGGCAAGCCGACGCGCGTGGGCTTCAAGTTCCTCGAGGACGGCAAGAAGGTGCGCTTTGCCAAGCGCTCTGGCGAGATCATTCCGGAGAAGAACTAAGCCATGGCCGACAAAGAGAAGCCCGAAAAGGCGGCGAAGCCTGCCGGTGCTCCGGCGGCCAAGCCGGGCAAGGATGCAAAAGGCGCCAAGGCCGGCAAGGCCAAGGCCGAGGCGGCGCCGCGCGCGCCCGCCAAGCCGCGTCCCAAGGACTACAAGCCCCGCATGAAGACGCACTACGAAAAGGTGGTGCGCGAGGCCCTGACCAAGAAGTTCGAATACAAGAATCCGATGCAGGTGCCCCGCCTCGAGAAGATCGTGCTCAACATGGGCGTTGGCGAGGCAACCGCCGACAGGAAGAAGGTCGACAGCGCCGCCGGCGATCTTGCGCTCATTGCCGGCCAGAAGCCCCTCCTCACCAAGTCGACCAAGTCGATCGCCACCTTCAAGGTGCGCGAGGGCATGACGCTCGGTGCCAAGGTGACGCTGCGCGGCGACCGCATGTACGAGTTCCTCGACCGCTTCGTGACGATCGCGCTGCCGCGCGTGAAGGACTTCCGCGGGCTGAACGCGAAAAGCTTCGACGGCCGCGGCAACTTCGCCTGCGGGCTCAAGGAGCACATCGTGTTCCCCGAGATCGACTACGACAAGGTGGACCAGGTCTGGGGCATGGACGTGATTGTTTGCACGTCCGCAAAAACCGACGACGAAGCACGCGAGCTTCTGCGCGGCTTCAATTTTCCTTTCCGCAGCTAGAGGACCTCGGGGATGGCCCCGAAAGGCCTTTGGAGGAGTTAAGAATGGCAAAGACGAGCTCAGTCGAAAAAAACAACCGGCGCCGCAAGCTTGTGGCTCAGCACGCCGCAAAGCGTAAACGGCTCAAAGAGATTGCGAACGACTTGAAGCGCCCGGCCGAGGAGCGCTTCGCGGCGCGTTTGAAGCTCGCCGAGATGCCGCGCAATTCCTCAGCCGTTCGCATCAGGAACCGCTGTGAGATCACCGGCCGCGCACGCGGCAACTACCGCAAGCTCAAGATGTGCCGCAACCAGCTCCGGGAGCTGGCCTCACAAGGCCTCATCCCCGGCATGGTCAAGTCGAGCTGGTAAGGAGGCGGATAGAACATGGCAATGAACGATCCAATCGGCGACATGCTGACGCGCATCCGCAATGCGCAACTGCGCCGCCGGCCCAAGGTCTCGACGCCTGCATCCAACATGCGTGCCCGCGTCCTCGACGTCCTGGCAGAAGAGGGCTACATCCGCGGCTACGCGCGCGTGGAGCCCAAGGGCGGCCAGCCGGAATTCGAGATCGAGCTCAAGTATTTCAACGGCCAGCCGGCCATCAAGGAAATCCACCGCGTCTCGACGCCGGGACGGCGCGTCTACTCGGCCGTCCGAGCTCTCGAGAGCGTCGCCAACGGCCTCGGTGTCGCGATCCTCTCCACGCCCAAGGGCGTGATGTCGGACGCACGCGCCAAGGAAGAGAACGTCGGCGGCGAGATCATCTGCAACGTATTCTAGGGAGCGGTTCCGGCTCGGAGCCTGCGAGGACAAAGACCATGTCGCGCATCGGAAAGAAGCCAGTTGCCGTGCCGTCGGGTGTGACGGCGACGGTCGATGGCCAGACGGTCAAGATGAAGGGCGCCAAAGGCGAGCTCTCCTTCACCATGCCCGAAGAGATCAAGGTCGAGAAGACGGCGGCCGGCATCGAGGTGACGCCGCGCGAGGAGACCAAGAAGGCGCGCTCGATGTGGGGCATGTCGCGCACGATGGTCCAGAACCTGATCAAGGGCGTGACCGAGGGCTATTCCCACACGCTCGAGATTCACGGCGTCGGCTTCAAGGCCTCGATGAAGGGCAAGGACCAGCTCACGCTCTCCGTCGGCTACAGCCATGACGTCGTGCACACGATCCCGGCCGGCGTCGAGGTGAAGGTTGGCGGCGCCAAGCAGGAAGTCGTGACCGTATCGGGCATCGACAAGCAGCTCGTCGGCCAGATCGCCTCCGACATCCGCGCCTCCCGCAAGCCCGAGCCCTACCAGGGCAAGGGCGTGCGCTTTAAAGGCGAGTACATCTTCCGCAAGGAAGGCAAGAAGAAGTAAGCGAGGAGCCCATGGGCACGCTCACCAACAAGAAGTACGCAAAGCGACAGTCGCGCGTGCGCCGCGCCATCAAGGAGCATTCCGCCGGCCGTCCGCGGCTTTCGGTGCACCGCTCCGAGAAGCACATCTATGCGCAGGTCATCGACGACGCGGCGGGCAAGACGCTGGCCGCCGCCTCGACGCTCGAGAAGGACGTGAAGTCCTCGCTTAAGACCGGCGCCGACAAGACCGCCGCCGCTGCCGTCGGCAAGCTCGTCGCCGAGCGCGCGGCGAAAGCCGGCGTCAAGGAGGTCGTCTTCGACCGCGGCGGCTATCTCTTCCACGGGCGCGTCAAGGCGCTCGCCGATGCGGCCCGCGAGGGCGGCCTCAAGTTCTGATGAAAGGGTCCTGACAGTGGCACGTCCATCTTCGAGAGATCGCGGCCGCGATCGCGACCGGGAAAAGGCCGAGAGCGAGTTTTCCGACAAGCTCGTGCACATCAACCGCGTCGCCAAGGTCGTGAAGGGCGGCAAGCGCTTCGGCTTTGCAGCCCTCGTCGTCGTTGGCGATCTCAAGGGCCGCGTCGGCTTCGGCCACGGCAAGGCGCGTGAGGTGCCGGAGGCGATCCGCAAGGCGACCGAGGCCGCGCGCCGCAATCTCCTGCGCGTGCCGCTCCGCGACGCCCGCACGCTCCATCACGACAGCGAAGGCCGTCACGGCTCGGGCAAGGTCGTCCTTCGCTCTGCTCCGGCCGGTACCGGCATCATCGCCGGCGGCGCCATGCGCGCCGTCTTCGAGATGCTGGGCGTCCATGACGTGGTCGCCAAGTCGCTTGGCAGCACCAATCCCTATAACGTCGTGCGCGCGACCTTCGATGCCTTGAAGCATCAGGAGAACCCGCGCTCGGTGGCGGCACGCCGCAACAAGAAGGTGTCCGAGATCGTCGCCCGCCGGCGTGACGGATCGGGAGCGGAGGCTGGAGCCGAGGCCTGAGGCGTTTCATTCGCCTAAGCCCGAGCTCACTCAGAAGGTGACGTAAGATGGCAGCCAAGAAGACGATTACGATCGAGCAGTTCGCGAGCGCGAACCGCCGCCCCGGCGTCCAGACCCAGACGCTAATCGGTCTCGGTCTCAACAAGCTGCACAAGCGGCGCGTCCTCGAGGACACGCCGTCCGTTCGCGGCATGATCAACTCAATTTCCCATCTCGTGCGCATCGTCGACGAGAAGGCCAAGGCATAAGAACCCAAGGAGCTTCCGTCCCATGCGGCTCAACGACATCAAGGACAACGCGGGCGCCCGCAAGTTTCGCGTGCGTATCGGCCGCGGCATCGGCTCGGGCGTCGGCAAGCAGGGCGGACGCGGCGGCAAGGGCCAGACGGCCCGCACCGGCGTCGCGATCGGTGGTTTCGAAGGCGGCCAGATGCCGCTCCATCGCCGCCTTCCGAAGCGCGGCTTCAACAAGTGGAACCAGCTCGACTTCAACGAGGTCAACATCGGCGCGCTCCAGAAGGCCGTCGACGAGGGCAAGCTGAAGGCCGGCCAGTCGGTCGACGTCGCCGCACTCGTCGCAGCGGGTCTCCTGCGCCGTCCGAAGGACGGCGTGCGCCTCTTGGGTTCGGGCGAGCTCAAGGCGAAGCTCACGCTCACCGTCAATCATGCCTCCGCGACCGCCAAGGCTGCGGTCGAGAAGGCGGGCGGATCGATCAGCATCATCGAGAAGAAGGTGCTCGCGGCGGACGAGGCCAAGCGCAAGAAGTCGGCTGCCAAGAAGCAGGCCGCTGTGAAGAAGCCGGCCGCTGCCGAAAAGACCGAAGAGTAACGGTGCGGCCCCAAGGGCACACGGGGGGATTGCCCGCCGCACCGAGCACGACCGCGACGTTGCTGCAGCTAGGCGGGCTGCCCATCTAAGCGGAACGGGACGCCACCCTGGCGTCCGCACAACGGCCGAAAGGGCCGGGAGAGACTGAAATGGTATCCGCTGCCGAGCAACTTGCCGCCAACCTGAACCTCGGCGCCTTCGCCAAGGCCGAGGACCTGAAGAAACGCATCTGGTTCACGCTCGGCGCCCTGGTCATCTATCGGCTCGGCACCTTCATTCCGATCCCCGGCATCGACGCCATGGCCTTCGCCCAGGCATTCAAGACGCAGTCGTCGGGCATCCTCGGCATGTTCAACGTCTTCGCCGGCGGCGCCGTCGAGCGCATGGCGATCTTCGCACTGAACATCATGCCCTACATCTCGGCATCGATCATTCTCCAGCTCATGACGTCGATCTCGCCCAAGCTCGAGGCGCTCAAGAAGGAAGGCGAGTCGGGCAGGAAGCAGATCAACCAGTACACGCGCTATCTCACGGTCGTGCTTGCCGCGTTCCAGGCCTACGGCATCGCGATCGGCCTTGAGGGCTCGCGCTCGGGCGCTAGCGCCGTCGTCATGGACCCGGGCTGGTTCTTCCGCGTCACGACGGTGGTCACGCTCGTTGGCGGCACGGTCTTCCTGATGTGGCTCGGCGAGCAGATCACGCAGCGCGGCGTCGGCAACGGCATCTCGCTCATCATCTTCGCCGGTATCGTCGCCGGTCTTCCCTCGGCGCTCGTCGGCCTCTTCGAGATGGCGCGCACGGGCGCCCTGTCGACGTTCCTGCTCCTCACGCTCATGGTGCTGATGCTCTTCGTCGTCGCCGCCATCGTCTACATCGAGCGCGCGCAGCGCCGGCTCTTGATCCAATATCCCAAGCGCCAGGTCGGCAATCGCATGTTCCAGGGCGATGCCTCGCATCTGCCGCTGAAGCTCAACTCGTCGGGTGTCATCCCGCCCATCTTCGCCTCGTCCCTGCTCCTCCTCCCGATCACGGCGGCGCAGTTCTCGAGCGCCCAGGGCGGCGGGCCGGAATGGCTGAATAACCTGGTCGCAGCGCTGGGGCGCGGCCAGCCGCTTCACATTCTGGTCTACGTGGCGCTCATCATCTTCTTTGCTTTCTTCTACACCGCCGTCGTCTTCAACCCGAAGGACACGGCCGACAACTTGCGCAAGTACGGTGGCTTCCTCCCCGGCATTCGCCCTGGCGAGAAGACGGCCGAGTACATCGACTACGTTCTGACCCGCATCACCGTCGTCGGCGCGATCTACCTCGCGGCCGTCTGCGTCCTACCCGAGTTCCTGATCTCCTACGCCGCCGTGCCGTTCTACTTCGGCGGCACCTCGCTCTTGATCGCCGTCAGCGTGACCATGGATACGGTCGCCCAGATCCAGAGCCACCTGCTCGCCCACCAGTATGAGGGCCTGATCAAGAAGGCGAAGCTCAAAGGCACGGGCCGGAGCCGCCGATGAACTTGATCCTTCTTGGCCCGCCGGGAGCCGGCAAGGGAACCCAGGCTGAGGCGCTCGCCAAGCGGCGCGGGCTGGTCCAGCTCTCGACCGGCGACATGCTGCGCGCCGCCGTCAAGGCCGGCACCGAGGTCGGCAAGAAGGCGGAAGCGATCATGAAAAGCGGCGGCCTCGTGCCCGACGAGGTCGTGATCGGCATCATTGCCGAGCGCATCGAAGAGCCCGACTGCGCGAACGGCTTCATCCTCGACGGCTTCCCGCGCACGCTCAATCAGGCCGCCGCCCTCGACCGGCTGCTGGCGTCCAAGGCCAAGAAGCTCGACGCCGTCGTCGAGCTCAAGGTTGATGACGCAGCACTTCTGTCGCGCATCGAGAACCGCGCCCGCGAGACCGTGGCCGCCGGCGGCACGGTGCGCGCCGACGACAATGCCGAGGCCCTCAAAACCCGCCTCATGGCCTACTACCGCGAGACGTCGCCGCTCATCGGCTACTATTTCGCGTCCGGCAAGCTGAAGACGATCGACGGCATGGCCGCGATCCCTGACGTCGCCCGCCAGCTCGACGACGTCGTCGGCTGAAGGGCAAGTGTGTGCGACTGGCATGAATGTTGACGAAGGACTATGGCCAAGCTACAACACCGCGCTCTCAAGACGGAAGAACGGGAGGATTGGGCCGCGCTGCGATCAGCGGGCGGATCAGTCCCTCGGTGTTTTTGCGTGTAAGATCAGCGGGATACGCGCGGCGACGCGCTAGGCGACAGCCATCAGATAAGCCAAGACCAATGGGCCGAGGCCCCGGGAGACTGACGTGGCGCGAATAGCAGGTGTTAATATTCCGACCCAGAAGCGCGTCCTGATCGCGCTTCAGTACATTCATGGGATCGGCCCCAAGTTTGCGACCGAGATCTGCAAGCGAGTTGGCATCCCGGCCGAGCGCCGAGTGAACCAGCTCACCGATGCCGAGGTGCTCCAGATCCGCGAAGCCATCGATCGCGAATACACCGTGGAAGGCGATCTCCGGCGCGAAGTCGCCATGAACATCAAGCGGCTCATGGATCTCGGCTGCTATCGCGGCCTGCGTCACCGCAAAGGGCTTCCGGTACGCGGCCAGCGCACACACACCAACGCGCGCACGCGCAAAGGCCCGGCGAAGCCAATCGCCGGCAAGAAGAAATCGACATAAGGCGGCAGGATCGGGCGCGCGCCGCGAGGCGCGAGCGCACCGGTCGGAATTGTCCCGGCGGCGGGCATTTGGAGTTGCGACGGCATGGCAAAGGAACAGGCTCAGGCGCGTACCAAGGTGCGCCGCCGTGAGAAGAAGAACATTACTTCGGGCATCGCCCACGTGAACGCGTCGTTCAACAATACGATGATCACGATCACCGACGCGCAGGGCAACACGCTCGCCTGGTCGTCGTCGGGCACCATGGGCTTCAAGGGCTCGAGGAAGTCGACGCCGTTCGCCGCGCAGATGGCCGCCGAGGACGCCGGCAAGAAGGCCATGGAGCACGGCATGAAGGTGCTCGAGGTGGAGGTCTGCGGCCCCGGTTCCGGCCGCGAGTCCGCGCTTCGCGCGCTCCAGTCGGTGGGCTTTCAGATCACTTCTATTCGCGACGTGACGCCAATCCCGCATAACGGGTGCCGTCCGCGCAAGCGCCGTCGAGTTTAAGCGGCAAGAATTCCGGCCGGAAGTGCGGAATTTTAGGCTTTCGAGCTCCCGCCTTCTGGTCCCGTAACGATCCTCTGTTGGATGCGTGCGGCAGATCGGCAACGCCGCGCCTCAAACCTGGACGAGGAAAACCCCGTGACGAACGTACTGCAGAAGAACTGGCAAGACCTCATCAAGCCGTCGAAGCTCGACATCATGCCGGGCCGCGACCGCACCCGCCTTGCGACGCTGATCGCCGAGCCGCTCGAGCGCGGCTTCGGCATGACGCTCGGCAATGCGCTCCGCCGCGTGCTGCTCTCCTCGCTGCAGGGCGCGGCCATCAAGACCGTGCAGATCGATGGCGTGCTGCACGAGTTCTCCTCGATCCCCGGCGTGCGCGAGGACGTGACGAGCATAATTCTGAACATCAAGGAGATCGCGCTCCGCGTCCATTCCGATGGCGTGAAGCGCATGGTCTTGAAGAAGGAAGGCCCCGGCGCGGTGAAGGCCGGCGACATCGAGGCGGGATCCGACATCGAGATCCTGAACCCCGAGCACGTCATCTGCCATCTCGACCAGGGCGCCGCGATCCGCATGGAGTTCACCGCCGACATGGGCAAGGGCTACGTGGCCGCCGAGCGTAACCGCCCGGACGACGCGCCGATCGGCCTGATCCCGGTCGACAGCCTCTATAGCCCGGTGAAGAAGGTCTCCTATCGCGTCGAGAACACGCGTGAAGGCCAGATCCTGGATTTCGACAAGCTCACTATGACGGTCGAGACCGATGGCTCGGTGCGCGCCGAGGATGCGGTCGCGCTCGCCGCGCGCATTCTCCAGGACCAGCTCGCGGTCTTCATCAACTTCGAGGAGCCGAAGAAGGCCGTCGAGGAGAGCCGCCACCCCGAGCTCGCCTTCAACGCCGCCCTCCTGAAGAAGGTCGACGAACTCGAGCTGTCCGTGCGCTCGGCCAACTGCCTGAAGAACGACAACATCGTCTACATCGGCGACCTGATCCAGAAGACGGAAGCCGAGATGCTGCGCACCCCGAACTTCGGGCGCAAGTCGCTCAACGAGATCAAAGAGGTTCTTGCCGGCATGGGCCTCCATCTCGGCATGGAAGTGCCGAACTGGCCCCCCGACAACATCGAGGAGCTGGCCAAGCGCTTCGAGGACCAGTACTAAGTTTGGCAACAGGCAGCGGGTAGCAGGCAACGGACCTGCTGACTGTTGCCAGCTGCCTGATGACCACTACGAGGTGAGGCCGAAGAACCTCCCCGTAACAACCGGAAGAGAGAAAGAGACACACGATGCGCCACCGTAAGCTCGGCCGACATTTCGGCCGCCAGAGCGGGCACCGCCAAGCCATGTTCTCCAACCTGGCTGCAGCCCTGATCCGCCACGAGCAGATCGTCACCACGCTTCCCAAGGCCAAGGACTTGAAGCGCGTGATCGACAAGTACATCACGCTGGCCAAGCGCGGGGATTTGAACTCGCGCCGTCTCGCCGCCGCGCGCCTGCGTGACGAGGACATGGTCAAGAAGCTCTTCGATACGCTGGCCCCCCGCTACAAGAACCGCGCCGGCGGATACTCGCGCGTCCTTAAGGCCGGCTTCCGCTACGGAGACAGCGCGCCGCGCGCCGTGATCGAGCTTGTCGATCGCGACACCTCGGTGAAGGGTGCCGAGGACAAGGCCCGCCACGCCGAGGAGCTGAAGGCGCAAGAGCAGGCGGGCGCGTAGCGACCGCCGTCAATCAACAATGCGCAGGCGGGCGCGTAGCGACCGCCGTCAATCAACAATGCGCAGGCGGGCGCGTAGCGACCGCCGTCAATCAACAATGCGCAGGCGGGCGCGTAGCGACCGCCGCAAAGCTAGAGAACTCGCAGGC